>Ga0255420_10114_pt2 | contig 15742 bp, 17 predicted proteins | sample ANMaggSeSYBR02I3_FD_182630 | JGI IMG/M metagenome (GOLD analysis project Ga0255420, IMG submission 182630) | Sediment cell enrichment communities from methane seep in Santa Monica Basin, California, United Staets - ANME aggregate JGI... | ecosystem: Environmental > Aquatic > Marine > Cold seeps >...
GAATATAAAAAAATTCAACCTGGCAAGCAGGATAAATATTGATAAAATAAGGGACTTTCAGACTGAAAAACAACAACTATTTTGGATACTGAATTTAGAAGAAACAAAAAATAATTATTAATAAATCCAATCATTAACCCAACCTTTTTATAATTAAATTAATCTTTAAGAAGATGATATTGATGAGATAATAATCTTTTTCAATAGAATTAAAATTTAGGTTAATAATAAGGTTGTCCGGTTTTTTCGGGCAGCCTTTTTTGTTTGCAAATTCAGAAGCAACAAAATTTTTCAGCTCTTACTTATTGACCTGCCCATGATAAAGACTACTTTTGTTGTATGAAAATTAACCTGAAAAATTCATAAAACTTGTGAATATAAAAACATCCTTGACATAGCAGTGAAAGAGATTAAAATATTAAAACTCAAATTGTTAAAGGAGATTAACCTTTGTGGCTGATCCACGGAAATTACCTTAATAATTATTAAAACTAAAATCAAAAGATTAACCGATACACCTGCAAAAAATGATTACAAGGGCTATAAAGCTGGAGATAAAACTAAGTGCAATAACGCTTAATATCAAAATCATACAAAAGCCCCCACATTTACATAGTATTTTTTCTGTATCCATGATTAATATTTTTTAAATGTGATTAAAATCTTTAATTTATATTGTAATTTCACTAACACACATTAATAAGCTTTAAGCTAATGATGGTGCTATGTTTTTTTAGAGCTCTGTGCTGCCTTTATCAGATTATTAAAATATATCGCAAATGGCCTGTAAGCAAGATGCGACCATTTTGAAAATGGAACTTCAATCATCAACATCGGGAAAAGTACCATAAGGTGAAAAACGTACATGTAATAAGTGGCATACGGTAAGCCATAAATTCTGAAAATATGAACTAATATCCCTGTTATTGTCGTTAAGAATAATAAAACCAGGAAAGTCCAATCCGTAATGTGGGAGTGCTTGCTTTTTTCCGCTTCTTTTTTAATTCGTTCAATAAAGAAATATACTATCCCGACAGTTAGCCCGATTGTGGCGTAATAACCTAATAATCGTTGAGGGTGCCACCATTCATAAATATTATCAGTTTGGAACCAACCGAGAAATACAACTATCATTATTAACATCAACACATAACTTGTCATTAGGAACCAATGGATTATCCAATAAGCACTAAACTCATATTTTTTCCCACTTATCTGAGTGTCGCATTTAGAAAACTGTAATTGAGTAGCAAAATGAACAATAAATCCCCAAAACTCTGTAAAATATAATTTAAATGGAATCTTAATATCTTTTCTGCTTACAACAATTTTCAGGTACATATTAAAGATATTACTTAGCAGGAAGAATGCCAGGAGCCCAGCCATAATCCAATCGCCAATTTCAATTTGTTTCCAGGGTGCAAAAGTGTTTAATTTCACACCTCCTTCAGGGGTAAGTTCGGTTGTCATTGGCCCATGAAAAAATATAAACAATACTAGTACAACAGCAGCGAGGAAAATAATTGCGCCAAATTCCCAAATTTTTGATGTATATAATTTGCCTGCGAGACCTGTCCAGTCGTATTTTGCAGTAAGGTATCGCCTTAATGACATCATTAATTCACCAGGGTCGGTTTGTTGCGGGCAGTTTGTACTACATTCACCACAATAATAGCATAACCAGGGGTCAACAGAAGATTGTAATTCATCTTCTAATCCTAAAACACTTAATCTTACCATTTTCCGGGGAAATGAATTATCTTCATCTGATAAAGAACAAACGGCCGTACAAGTGCCACAATTATAGCAGGCATTAAAATCGAATGCACCGTATTCTTTTAATTCTGTTGCGAAATCAGGATTTATTTGTGCCATCTTATTTCTTTTTCTTTAATTTGTAATAATAATATTCGTCATCATCATCTAATTCGCCTGCTTCAATAAAACCATACTTCAACAGTGTCATTAAATTATAGGTAATAGCATCAATATCATCTTCCATCTCTTTCGCTATTTCAGGAATAGTTTTCTCACCTGCTTCTAAGGATTTTAATATCTTTTTCTTTAGTTTATTAAACGCTTTAAGATTATTCCTGACTGTTTCAGAAACTTTGCGTTTTTCTTTCATTACATCAATAGTTTTACTCATTTTCGGTAAAATTTTATAGTTCTACTATCATTTAATCAATCAAAGCATCTATCATACTTTCAATCTCAACATCCGTATATCCTATCAGTTGAATAGAATTAGAAGGACACACAGGCAGACATATACCACATCCTTTACAATTTGCTTCATTAACAACCGCAATCGTTTTACCATCATGCTCTGTTTTTACAATTGCATCATAAGGACAAACATCAGTACATTTATCACACCAGTTACATGATGATTTATCAATTTGCGCGAGTGTTGGTTCTAATTCGATTTCACCTTTACTTATCAGGGAATTAACTTTTACAGCAGCAGATAATGACGATTTAACAGACTCGGTAATATTTAAAGGAGCCTGGCATGAACCCGCAATAAGCACTCCGTCAATCACTGTTTCAACAGGCCGGAGCTTTGGATGGATTTCATTATAAAATTTATCTCTTCCTATGGGAACTTTCAAAATATTATTAATAGAATCGTTTTCCCGTGGCACCATACCCGTAACAAGCACAACAAGGTCTGGATTGATTGTTAATTCCTTGTCAGAGGTTAATATATCATTGATTTTTACAATGGTATTTCCATTTTCCCTATAAACTTCTGTTGGTGATTCATTAAAAGATTGTAAAAATATATCCCCTTGTTCGGATGCTTTATGAAATAGGATTTCTTGCTTTCCATAAGTCCGTAGCCCCCTGGTGAAATGGAAGTTGTTAATTCCCTTGTATTTTTCTTTTACCATTATTGCAGTATGAATTGCCGATGTGCAGCAATATCGCGAGCAATATTTATTTTCACCTTCAACCTGGCGACTACCTACGCAATAGACATAAGCTATATTTTTTATTTTTTTGCCATGATAAATTAAATTCTTTTCATTTAATTCAATCAACCGCTTTAGTTGTTGAAGTGTAACAACATTATCAATTTCTTTATATCCAAATTCACCTTTTGGGGGTTCATACGGACTGGCGCCTGTTGTTAGTAAAACTGCCCCGACATTAATGTTGATAATTTCCTCTTTTTGGTCGAGGTCAATATCAGGATAAATATCAACACACTTACCACATTTGTTACAATGTTCTACATCAATCGTAGGTAATTCAGGAAATTCACTTGGGAAATTTTTATAAATAGCTTTTTGTTTGGTCAGGCCAAAATTAAATGGGTCATCAAACTCAATCGGGCATACTTCTACCGCTTTTTGAAGTTTATCCCAATCCATTTTACAATCAGGTTTTAAATGTCTTGGCCTTATTTTTATTTTAATATCAAAGTCTCCTACACTTCCTGATTTTGAATCTATATCAGCGCCTGTAAAAAGGGTAATGTTGTTTGTTTGTTTTATTTGGTTATAAAGCCGGGAAACTACTTCGCGGCCGGTTTCATTTGTAGTAAACAATTCGTTCCATTGCGCAGCCCTACCACCAACAAAATACTCCCTTTCGATGATAAATACTTCTGTACCCATTTCGGCAAGTTCTATTGCTGCACGCATTCCGGCAATTCCTGCACCAACAACAAGAACCGCATTATTTGATGGAATTGATATGGGGGTTAACGCTTGAGAATGTTTAGCCCTTTCGATACTTGCCTGTACAAGTTTTATTGCTTTTTCCGTTGCCTGCGGCGGAGTATCCGAATGTGCCCAGGAACATTGTTCCCGGATATTGACCTGGATATAATTATAAGGGTTTAACCCTGCTCTTTGGGCAACATTTCTAAAAGTATTTAAATGCAGCTTTGGCGAACATGAAGCAACAACAATTGCGTCAAGATTTTGTTCCTTAATATCTTCAACTATTTCCTTTTGAGTTGAATCGGCACAAGCAAACATTGTTGTTTTTGAAACGACAACATCATTTTCTTCGCCTGCAATATCTTTAACTTTTTCAACATCAACATAATCGCTAATATTTGAGCCACAATAGCAAACATATACACCTATCCTTTTTTTCATTTTGCACCTCCTTTCAAATAACCGGCAGCTTCGGCTGAGGCCGCTCCGGCAGATAATATTGAATCTGGGATATCCAATGGCCCTGTTGAAGTACCTGCAACAAAAACACCGTCAATATTTGTTTTTGCCGGGCAACAGAGTTCATCAACTTTATCCACAAAATTATAAGCATCTTGCGTAACCCTGGTATTCTTAAACATTGCAGTAAAATCAGTATTTGGTAAAATGCCTACCGAAAGGACAACAAGGTCGTGTTCTGCTTCTTTAACTTTTCCTTCCTGGATATCTTCGTACCGGATAATCAGGTTTCCGTTTTCTTTTTCTTTAATCAAGCCTGCTTTCCCCTTAATAAATTCAACTCCCATACCTTTTGCCTGCTGAAAAAATTCGCAAAAACCTTTACCAAATGCCCGGATATTAATATAATAAATTGTTACATCTGCCATAGGTAATGCTCCCATAAGCAGTTGAGCCTGCTTTACGGAATACATGCAACATACCTGCGAACAAATAGGATTTCCGACTGTTTCGTCACGAGAGCCTGTACATAAGACATAAGCAATGTTGTCTGGCATTTTCCCGTCCTTAGGGCGAAGCACATTATTGAACGGGCGCGTAGGGACCAATTGCCTTTCCATTTGCATGGATGTAACAACGTTTTTGAACTTTCCATATCCATATCTTGGAATACGTAACGGGTCGAAAAGTTCAAATCCTGTTGCAATAATTACGGATTTAACCTTAATAGTGCTTCTCTTTTCTACCTGGGTAAAATCAATAGAATTGGAAGGGCAAACTTTTTCACATAATCCGCAAAGACTGCAATTTTCAATATCTATTGCAGCTATTCGCGGATTGGCAATACTGAATGGTACATAAACCGCTTTTCTGCCTACCATATCCCATTGATACTGGTCTTCTACAACTACCGGACATTTTTCTTCACATATCTGGCAACCTGTACAATCATCCTTAACATATCTTGGTTTTTCAACAAGGGTAGCTGAAAAATCATTTTCAGCATGTTTTTCAATATCCTCAATTTCACTATAAGTAAATATTGCAATATTCGGATGCCTTGCCGTTTCCGAAACTTTTGGTGTTGTGATACATGCGCCACAGTCGAGTGTTGGGAATACTTTACTTAAATGTATCATCTTCCCTCCTATCGAAAGGTCTTTTTCTACAAGTATTATTTTGTAGCCGATATTAGCAAGGTTTAATGCCGCTTCTTCACCGGCAATACCTCCACCAATTACAAGAACATCATATTCGTTTGATTGTGCCATACTTATTGACATGTTTAATAATAATTAATTCTTTTGCCCGAAAGCTTATATCCGGGGATTTGCAATCCCCAATAGTAGCTATTCAAAAGCGGATTACAAATCCTATAAATATTTAGTTCGGGATTGCAAATCCCAAACAGCAGGACGGATTACAAATCCCAAACAGCGGGTCAGTTAGCCAAAGCATTAACAAAATTCTTCATGTGTTTAACAAAAGGATCGGAACAAACAGAACATATTGCTGCCATTTTTAATTTGGCTGGGTCTATCCCTTTTTCTTTCATTAAATCATGTGTTCGCTGAACTACTTCTCCGGTTCTTTCCGTACATGTTTCACTATATGAGCAATCGGTTCCATCGGCAGCAATAAATACTCCGTCAAAACCTTTCTCAAACGCATGTAATATCCACCTTGATTTGATGGCGCTCGAACATGGCACATTGATAGTGTAAACTGTTGGCGGATAATGCTTTTTCAGAAGCCCCGCTAAATCAATAGCGGGGTCTGAAATTTTTTCCGTAGAAAACACCAGGATTTTTGGAGCTGTTTTATTTTCCGCCATGTCTATTATCCTTTTTTCAAATAGATTTTAAAATAACCTGATTCTTCAACAGTGCCAAGATAATCATGGCCCTTTTTATTAGCCCATTTTGGTATATCTTTTTTTGTGCCTTCATCGGCAGAGAGAACTTCCATAATATCTCCTGAGCCAATAGTTCCAATTGCTTTTTTTGCTTCCAATAATGGTCCCGGGCAAGCTGTTCCCCTTGCATCAACTGATTTGTTGACTGTTAGTGCTGTTAATTCCTCTGTTGTCATAACTTTATATTTTAAATTGTTTTACATTAAATAAATAAATGTACATCTGCTTCTTGCGCTGATGTAATATATTCTCCAATTCCGCATATATCATCGGCAAGATCAATGAAATCTTCCATTTTCTCCCCACCCCACATTTTTCCTGCAAGGCTGCATATATGTATTTTTACATTTGTAAGTTCTTTTGACATTTCGAAGAATTCAATCCAGGTTGAAACTTTGAGGGTTTCCAATGATTTTAAAAACTCTTCTTTTAGTTCCGGATATTCCGAAAGGCCATCAATCTTATTTTCATTGCCTTTTACAAAAGCGCGGGCACCCATTAACAATACATAAACATCCACGTCCATGTCGTCAGCGGCAGCTCCGCTTAAAACTACTCCGGCACCGGTTAGTTTGTCAATACTCCCTGAAAAAAGAGCCATTGTCATTTTTTTGTTTTCCATGATATTATCTTTAATATTATTTATATTTAATCTATTTTTTGTGCTAAATGTGTAAATGCTTAAATGTTTTTTTATCATTTTTTCATTTTAGCATTCTTTCATTTCAGCATTTTAGCATTATATTATCCTCCACATCCACCACTTTCTTCTTCTTTTTTAGGGCTTGATTCATTATCAGATGTTCCTGCTCCCGTTTCAAATATTTCGGGGTATGTTTTTGACCATCCCTTCCAGCCATTTTCTATCATCGTAACATCGTGGTATTTGAGCTTTAATAATGTTTCAGCACATAAAGCACTGCAATCATCAGAATAATCGTAAACAAATATTTTAGTTCTTCTATTGGATATTTTATCCGAAAATTCAAGAATACCTCGTTGAATATTTATTGCACCGGGAATATGTCCTTTAATAAAATCATCTGCCTGACGACAATCAATGATTTCATAGTTTCCATCATGTTCTGATATTGCTTTATAATCTTCAACAGCAATAGTGCTAACTTTTGATTTGGCATTCGCTACCATATTTTCAAGAGTCTCATATTGAATATTCTTACTGCATCCGGCAATAAGGATTAATACAGATAGTATAACTGCACCTTTTATTATTGAAGAAAAGTAACTGACTTTATTATTTTTCATAACTATAAAATTTATTTGGTAATAACCTATTACCTATTCTACCGGATTAGCTGCATCTGCTGCCCATTCGTATAAAGCTCCATCATAAACCTTAACGTTGGGATATTCAAGTATATATTTTAGTGTTAGATAAACAATACCTGCCCTGGCACTGGTTTCGCAGTATAAAATCACCTCTTTATCCGAAGTGATACCTGCATCTTTGAATAACTTTGTAAGTTCTTCTGTTGATTTTAGCGTACTGTTTTCCTTTACAACATTTTTATATTCAAAATGAATTGCTCCGGGAATATGGCCTTTGCGGCTTGCTTCACCTTTAACACCGTCAAATTCATCTTTACTTCTTGTATCAACAATAATAACATTCGGATCTTTTAAATGCTCTTTTACATACTTTGTAGTTACAATCTTGCTTTTGTCCGGTGAAGGAGTAAATGTTGCAGGTTTAATAGCAGTTGGTTCTTTTGTAAGAGTCAGGCGATTTTTTCGCCACGCCGGTAGTTGTCCGTTTAGTATTTTTACATTTTTACAGCCGAGGTAATCGAATATCCAAAAGAGTCGTCCGGCGGCAATATTTTTACCATTATCATAAATAATAATAGTTTTGTTTTCGCTAATTCCCTTTTTACCAAAAATACTTGCCAATTCCTCCGGGGTTTTAATCAAACCCTTAACATCGCCATCCTTATATAAATCCTTAGGATAAATATTTACAGCATTAGGAATATGAACTTTTTTATAATCCTCAGCCTTTCGAGCAGAAACAACAACTACATCTTTGCTGTTTAATACTTTTTTCAGTTCTTTCGGAGCAATAAATTTTTGCCCGGAAACAGTCCCTAAGCAAAATGTTATTACCAGGAAACTTACAATAATTTTTATTTTTCTCATCTTGTAATTTTTTTATTTATTAATTAAAATTTAGCTTGAATTTGAAACATTATAGCATCGTTGGGAAATTCGTCATTACCTGTTTCTTCAGCATTATACAGGTAATTGATTTGTAAGCGGGTCCAGTCGTTTAAAAAATAATTGATCCCCCATGTCCAGGTGTTTTGGCCAAATTTCTGGGGATGGTATAAATAATTATAATTCAATCCATCAGGATTATATGTTTCAAATTTAACAACGGGTTGTAAATTCCATGGAGTCATGTACATTGCCTGAACAAAAAAACCATCCCTGTTGTATGTTTTTGATCCACTTTCGTCATCGCCAGCAGAGGTAGATTTACTGCCGCAACCACCTCCACCGGATGGGTCGTCACTGCCTACAGCAACTATGTCTTCACCAACAATATATTCTGCTTGTAATAAGAAGTTTTTATATTCAAATTCAACATCTGCACCATAGCGGGTCCTTTTATTCTGAACCTGGCCTTCTGTTTCAATAGTACCCTGTATGCCTGTACGGAAACTTCCGCCTATTTTTATCCATTCCCATGGAGAGATAATTAGGCGTGCAGCAATGTCCTTGTATTTGTTATTATCCCAGGTATTTAATCCTGTTCCGTTTAAAATGGCTAAACGATAAGAGATCAAATCTTTTTTGCCAAAAAGTGAATCGGTACTTCCAAGAAACATAATTCCCATGTCCCTGAAAGGCCCTGCAAGCTGGTTTACCGCTGTTGACCTGCGGATAGTATGCAGTGCATGGCAGGGTGTGTTCAGCTCAAGCCCGGTAGGGGATTTAAACTGGCCTATTGAAAATTTCAGGTATTTTTTAAAAGGTGCGTAGGTAACAAAAGCATCCAGTAAAAAGGCGCTCCCCTCATGTGCCAGTGGGCTGAATTCGGCCATTACATAATAACTTATATCGTATGGGATCGAACCGGCAACACCTAACCTGGCACGTTTGAAATAAAAACTATTTGGTTTGTTTTCAGTATTCCCAAGTGCATCTTCATCATAGAAGTAATTATCATAGGATGGTTGTATAAACCCTATAACGTTTACACCTTCATCTGAACCTCCGTCCATACACCCTTGTGCAAAGGAAAATTTTGAAAACACAAGGGAAAAAATAATAACAGCAAAAAAAATATTTGTTTTCATATAAGTTAAGTTAACGAAGGGGTATAAAAGAACATCTCTGCCCCTTGCATGATTTATAAATCCTTTTATTATTTAACAGTTGTTTCATATTCATATTCAAAAGCATGGTGCCATGCGGGTTTTCCGGCATTGTCAAGTGCTGTGTGGCTCAGGCTGTTTACACCATAGGTAATGCTTTTAGCAGGGTAACCTAATACCTGTAACCAGGCAGTTGTGAAAGAAGAGGTTTGGCCGGTAAAGCAATAAACCTGGTTTTCAGCATCCGGGTCAAAAGCTTTGATAATGTCGTCAGCTATTGAGATTGGTTTAATTTGATATGCCCCTTTATAATGGCCGAAAGTGGTGTAATCTTCAGGTGTCCAGAAGTTATAAATATTAAATGCATCCGGATCGTTAAGAACAGCAGTTGAAGAGGTAGTCCAGTCCATCCCCAGCATTGCGTTTACTCTTTCAGCAAGAATTGCAGCTTCATCAATGTTATCTGATTCCCATGTTGGGTAACCATAATCCGGTAACTGTACAGAAGCATCTGTTACCCAGTTTTGGTGGCCAACTGCTGGGTCGCCGATTTTTCCTGTCCATTTGTCGAAGCTTCTTGCTTCGTCCCCAACATTATAAGTGTCGGACGACCAGTATGAAAACCCAAACTTCATAACTTTGGCATCAGGATATCCTGATAGGCGTAATGCCATAACAGCACGGCCCGCAGTTTGGCCTGAATAACAAACCACAAGAATGGGTTTGTCGGCATAGTTAGCTGCGGTTGTAACTACGTCAGCCAATACTAAATTGATTGCTCCTTTAATATGTCCTGCATTGAAGTCATCAGTGCCCCGGATATCAAATACATGATAATTAGGTATTGTGTAGCCTGCCGCGGAATCAACAATACCACCTGTAACAGTAGTCAATGTTGGTGCAATTATATAACCATCCAATAAAGCCGGAAGGTCTAAATTGTTGTCCACCATATAATCTTTAAAATCTTCAAATGCTTTCGATTCCGTGGGGTCTTTTTTACAACTTACCAACACTAATGCCGGTACTAAAAGCACTAATATTGCATACTTAAAAAAAACTTTCATAATTTAATTTATAATTTATTTATACTATATTAATTTATCTATTAATCCCATAGGTTCGGGACTTCTTTTAATTCAGTGTTTATTTTTTGTATTATCCTCCGCAACCCGAGACTTCTTCTTTTTTATTTGAATCGCCCTGATCAGGATTCCATGCCTTCCAGCCACCTTCAAGATTTTTTACATTTTTATAACCAAGCTTAAGTAATGTTTCTGTGGCGAGAATTCCTCGTGCCCCTTTTTTGCAATAAATAATGATTTCAGTTGAATCCTTATCAGGCATATCTTCATAATAACCTTCCCAGAACTCTTCACTTGCTATTTTAAACTCAAGGATACCACGCGGTATATTAACAGGCTCCAAATACATATTATATTCAAAATCCTCATTGATATAACCGTTTGCAAATTCAGCAGGCAAACGAACATCTATTAAATGAATCGGTTCATCACTCTCTAACTTTATTTTTAAATCTTCAACAGAAATCTCATCAATTACAGTTTTAGCATCAGCAGCCATTTCTTTACCGTTTTCATAAATTCCGGTACAGGCAGCAAAAACCACGAATACAATTAATATTACAGGTAAATAGAAATATTTTTTCATTTTTATAAATTCTTATTTATTAGTAAGCACTAAATTTTCCTGTTCTTTCATTCCATTTTACGAAAACATACCATATAAATAGTATTGCCAGAACAATAACAACCGACCATGTGTAGCCAATATAATCAGGCATAAAATTTTTATATCGTAAATTATGGGGTAAAAGATCTACAAATCCCGGAACAATAAATTTTTTAGATATTGGAGAAATAAGTAAAAACCCAAGCACTGCTGCCCACAATTTTACTTGCCCTTCTCCGAATCTCCATAGTGCTCCAACGGCACATCCACCTGCGACTGTCATTCCAAGTCCGAAAATAAAACCTCCAATAGGAGCTCTTAACCAGAAATGTGGAAACACCCATGTCATTTCCCTTGCACGCATAGCTGTATCACCTGCACCAATACCGAATATTTTGATTACTGTAAATCCTATAAGTCCGATTATTATTCCTGTTATTACGCCAACTGTACTTGAAGATTTCCCTGTCATAAAAGGGTCGCGAAATGAAGCAACGATACAAAATCTTGAACGCTGACAAATTAATCCCATGATAAGACCAATAATTATGAACCATGACATAACCGCATTCTCATTTCCGAAATAATTATAGGCCATAACAAAAACAATAATTATTACAATCCAGCCCAGCCAAATTTGCCACCCACCGGTTTTTTCAGATGCAGCCAACAATGTCCTGCTTTTACCCGTGCTAAAACCAGGGAAATTTTCCATTTCCCAAAATAAATATTTCAGGGCAACCAGAGTCCCCAGAAAAAGGCCTATGGTTAAAAATATTGCTCCTCCCGAAAGAGCGGGAATACCACTAAAGAATCCGCCAATTGTGCATCCAATACCCATTGTTGCTCCAATAGCCATTAACCCACCACCGATAAAACCTTTAACTAACTCTCCCACAGGAGGGATTCTCAAGGCAAACTCTTTTGATAAAAGTGCTCCCGCAAAAGCTCCAAGAATTATTAAAATATTAAGCATACCATACAAACTGGTGTTTGTTGATGTAACATTTTCCAAACCTAGAAACCCTATTGCCTGATAAACATTTTCTCCCCAGTTATTATATCCACCACTACCTCCCCAGGGACTTTTAATCATAAAAAGGAAAACATTAAGCAATCCGAGTATAATTCCTCCAACCCAGACAGGCCAGTGTTTTGCGAAAAATGTTTGAAATAGTTCGCTTATTATGCTATTGTTTTTATTTGATTCTTCTGCCATAATTTTTTATTGTACTGAAACGCATAAACTTTGCAAATTACCAAGAAATTATAGTGTTGATGTTATGTAAGTTATTTGTTTCAAATTTTGCCCCGCACGTGCGGGGTTCATCAACAGTTTATTTTTTCTGTAATAGAAAACGATTAACGCCTCCCTCTAAATCCGTATGTTCAAGAAGAGTATTTCCTGTTTTTCCACACCAGCTGGGTATATCAGATTTTGTTCCCGGGTCGGTTCCTAACATTTCAAGTACTTCTCCCGACTTCATACCTTTCATTGCTTTGGCTAATTTCATCATTGGCATAGGGCATGAAAGTCCTTTACAGTCTAAGGTTTGATCAATTTTTGTTTCCATAATTTAAATATTTAAAATTGTTAATATTTTTACTGTTAATTAATTCACAAAAGAAGTTTTATATTCTGTACTTACCAAAAAATATGGTGTGTGATAAGATTTTAAATAATGTAAATATCCACACAGGCGAATGAAATATATTTCACATAAATATATATGTTATTTCACATTTATCATGTACTTTAGCGCCTTCATAATATAATAAAGAAATGATAGAGATAATCAAGGAAAATCCATGTAAAGATTGTACTGTAAAATCAATCACGGTTTACAACCTGAATGATGAAGAATTGGAGATATTGTGTAAAAACAGTACTGAGATTTTTTTTCAAAAAGGTGAAAGAATAATAAAACAGGGCACATTTACACAAAACATTGTTTTTGTTAAATCAGGAATAGTTAAGATGCATTTAACAGGGCCAATAAATAAAGACGAAATATTAAACATAGGAAAAGGGCCTGTCTTTGTTGCCGTTCCTGACGTATTTGCCAATAAAATCCACAGTTATTCGGTAACAGCTCTTAGTGATACCATAGCCTGTTTTATTGATTACCCGGGGTATGAATATTTGGTAGAAAATAATGGGAAGTTTGCGCTGGAAGTAATAAAAAACCTTAGTAGTGGTATTGTTAGCCATTATAAACATTGCGTTTATAAAGTTCAAAAGCAATTAACTGCTTTACTTGCCGAAGCATTATTATATCTTGCTGACCATATTTTTGAAAACGATGAGTTCCAGCTTCCATTAACAAGAGTTGAATTTGGAGAATACATTGGAACTACAAGGGAAACCGTTACTAAAATTATTCGGGATTTTACGGCAGATAAAATCATTGAAGTTGAAGGAAGAAATTTCAAATTGCTGAATAAAAAGATACTTCAAAAAATAAGTAATGCGGGATAGTGTTTTAATTAAACCTATTTGTACTTCTTTACACCCCACAAGAAAATAACCACACTATCTGGTATTAATCCTTTCATCTATATAGCACTTTTTCCGTCATAAGCCCATTTTAGATAAATTGCCCCCCAGGTAAATCCACCGCCAAATGCTGACAGTATGATATTATCACCTTTCTTTAACTTATCCTCCCATTCCCAAAGACAAAGCGGAATGGTACCATTGGTGGTATTGCCGTAGCGCTGAATATTTATCATCACTTTGTCTTTATCCAATCCCATTCTTCGTGCAGTCGCATCAATAATCCTTAGATTTGCCTGATGTGGAACTAACCACACAATATCATTGGCTGTTAGGTGGTTTTTCTTCATAATCTCAACAGAAACATCTGCCATGTTAGTTACAGCGAATTTAAACACTGCCTTCCCATCCTGGTAAACAAAATGTTCACGGTTATCCACAGTTTCTTGAGAAGCTGGTTTAACTGAACCTCCCGCTTTCTGGTGAAGATGAATCCTACCCGAACCATCTGTTTTAAGAATGGAATCTATTATCCCGTTTCCATCAGCAGATGGTTCCAGAAGTACTGCACCTGCCCCGTCTCCAAAAATCACACAAGTTTGCCGATCAGTGTAATCAACTATTGATGACATTTTATCAGCACCAACCACAATTACTTTATTATAGGTACCTGTCTCAATATATTTTGATGCCATAACTAAAGAATATATAAATCCGGAGCATGCGGCATTTATATCAAAGCTAAAAGCATTTTTAATATCTGCTTTATCACTGATAATGTTTGCTGTGGCAGGAAATATCATATCCGGTGTAACCGTAGCGCAAATTAACAGGTCAATTTCCTCTGGTAGGGTATTTGTTTTCTTCAACAATCCTTTAACAGCTTCCACTGCCATATCCGAAGTTCCTAATCCCACTCCTTTTAATATATGCCTTTCTTTAATACCTGTTCTTGTACTAATCCACTCATCAGTAGTGTCCACCATTGTTTCCAGCTCCTGATTGGTTAGGATGTACTCCGGTGCAAAAGCTTGTATGCCTGTAATCGCAGCTTTAATACTTGCCATTATTTATTTTTTTAAAAATTAAGTTGCAAAACTAATAAAATAATTTAATTTTGCACAATAATACATATATTGTGCAGTTGTGTAATATAAAAAATAATAATTATGGTTACTACAAGTTCAAAGGATATCATTTTGGAAACTGCCCGGAATATTTTTAAAAGGTTCGGGTTTGCAAAAACTTCTATCGGCGATATTGCTATTGCAGCACGAAAAGGAAGGAGGACTATTTATACCTATTTTGAAAGTAAAGAGGAAATTTATAAGGCCGTAATTGAAAAGGAGGTGGATGTTTTAAGAACAAAATTAACTGAAGTAATTTTCACTGAATCGAACGCAAAGGAAAAATTGAAAGGCTATATGATAACCCGTATGGTAACTATTAATGAACTGGCTAACTATTATGAGGCCTTACGAAATGACTATCTACAGGATTTTAAGATCATTGAAAACATAAGGGAAGATTTCGATAACCAGGAAATCAGCTTGATCAGTGAAATATTAACCGAAGGGGTTGAAGACAATGAATTTATAATTGAAAATATTGATTTAACGGCCAAAGCAATTGTAATTGCATTGAAAGGTTTTGAAATCCCATTCTTTATTGAAAAAGTGGATAAGGATATTGAAGGCCAGTTGAATTCGTTGATTGATATTCTTTTTAAAGGGATACTAAAAAAGTAAAATAAGTTTATGAATAATTTGCTATTGAAAGATTTTATAAAAGATAAACATGTTGGGGCTATATTCCCATCTTCAAAATTAATTGTAAAAAAGATTATTGAAAAAATTGATTTTCAAAAAGCAAAAATAATTGTTGAATATGGACCCGGCAAAGGAGTGATTACAAAAAAACTCCTTGACAATATGCATAACGATGCTTCATTATTTGTTTTTGAGACAAACGAACACTTTATAAATAATTTACTCCAAATAAAGGATAAACGTTTAATAATAATTAATGCCGATGCGGAAAATGCTAAGTTGGTTTTAAAAAACAGGTACAAAACAGAAAGTGTGGATTATATTATTTCAACCATACCATTTACATTTTTAGACAGGCGGATGAGGAAAAGAATTATTTACAGAACCTTTACTTTACT
>Ga0255420_10136_pt1 | contig 15733 bp, 12 predicted proteins | sample ANMaggSeSYBR02I3_FD_182630 | JGI IMG/M metagenome (GOLD analysis project Ga0255420, IMG submission 182630) | Sediment cell enrichment communities from methane seep in Santa Monica Basin, California, United Staets - ANME aggregate JGI... | ecosystem: Environmental > Aquatic > Marine > Cold seeps >...
ATCAGCTATCGTATCCCTTAACTCTACTGGATATTCAGTTTTTGCATGCGTAATGTTTAATGATGGGGTGGACTCTTCGAGTTCACTTTTATCCGGGCTGGTCAAATCTTTTTGCATGCCGGATTCTGATAGGTCTGATTTATGTGATCTCAGATCATTTTTTCCGGTTTTGATACTTTTTATCACCGGATTGGCGTATGATATTTGCTTATCCGTTTCAGGCAAAGACGCGATAAGTACATCTTCCTTTGACGAGTGATATGATGGCTCAATATCAACTTTTCTTTTATAGAAAACCGGTTCGTCATTTGTTTGTGGTTCAAATATTGCAGGTAATCTGGGTTGAATTACATGAGCTTTATTCAGACTTCTACCGATCAAGTGGTCAATGTAATCATTCATCCGTCAATCATCTCCAGGTAAATCTGTCGTCTCCAGGGACTCATAGCCAGGATATCTCTTTCACTCCATCCATATGCCATTGCAAGATTTTGGACTTCATACAGTATTCTATAAGCCCAAGTATTTATCTCGCTCCAGAAGAACGAAACAATATCAAATTCCATCTGCCATTCTTTGCTGCATGAGGGGCAGGAAAGATCTATCAGTATATCTGCTTGAGGATCTGCTTTTGCAATCCTATCTGAAATCTCATTCATTACCTTAACAGGCAGACCGTCAATCGAAATTTCTTTACTCTCACTTGTATTGCATATTGATAGGATACAGCGGTCATATATCTCCTGTCTGGCAGCAGCCAGATCTATGTTTTCATCTAAAAAAGCTATGTCTGTACTGTCTGGTAAACGAAATTTCACTTTATAGTTATCAATAGTTGTTGTCAGTTCCCTGTTTGATCCAATCTTTTTTTCTACCAGAATGTCGGAGACTTTCATTGTTATATCCAGTTGTTCACCACATTCCGGACAAGTTGCTATTCCATTTAAGGGCTGTCCAAAGGTCTTCTCACGCAGAGTCAATAAAAGAGCATCTCGATGGCCGATACTGAGTTCTGCCAATGTATCTATTGGTGTTTCAGGGCAGGAAGCTGACAGAAGTAAAAGTGCTTGGCTGGCTAATGTCTTACTTCTCCCAAGCTCCCAGATGTTCAACAATTCTGATGCAGAGAGGTTATTCATGTTACGATATTAAGATGGTTCCGAGAAGCTTGGCTCAGCAGGCTCACCCACCTCGTAATCGCGTTCCCAGCCTTCATTTTCAAGTTTTATTGACTGGATTGCCACTGCATTAGCATTGGCATCAAGATCAGGAAGTGACGTGTATTCTGATACCCAGCAGCGATAGACCTTATATGCAATAGCCAGTTGACCAGCCTCATTATAGACCTCAATAATAATGTCTTTGCGGAAATCCTTAAGTGAGACTTCAGCACCAAGGCCAGAACCATAATTCCATATCTTATTTGCCCATTTCTCAAATTCCGTGTCATGGGTTACCCCGCGCTCAAGTAAAATGGCTTCATATTCATTTTTTCCAGGTGACTTGCGGCTGCTACTGGGGTCACCACCTTCTCTGTGTTTTACGACCTCTGTAGTTCGTTTCAGGCTACCGATTTTACTTACTCCTGCAACGTAGCGCCCATCCCATTTTACTCGGAACTTGAAGTTCTTGTATGGGTCAAAACGTTGTGCGTTTACACTAAATTGTACCATATTGATTCACCTCTCAGGTTTGTATATCACCGGCTATCTGCTGGATCTTTATTATTACGAATTCTGCAGGTTTAAGTGGCGCAAACCCGACAACAATGTTGACAATACCAAGGTTCCGGTCATTCTGGGTAGTGGTCTCTTTATCACATTTGACAAAGTAGGCTTCCCGCGGTGTAGTGCCCTGGAAGGCACCCTGACGGAAAAGATTGTGCATGAATGCTCCTAAATTCAGCCGTATCTGTGCCCACAGGGGTTCATCATTAGGCTCAAAGACAACCCATTGCGTGCCCCGGTATAGACTCTCTTCAATGTACAGGGCTAGGCGACGGATTGGTATGTATTTCCATTCAGATGCAAGGCGGTCATCTCCTTTCAGGGTGCGTGAGCCCCAGACAACAGGACCAATGGCCGGCATTGACCGCAGGCAATTGATGCCAAGAGGATTCAATTCGCCGTTTTCCATGTCTGTCAGAGGTACGCTCAATTGGGGTACACCTACAAGGCTTGCTTCCAGACCTGCAGGAGCTTTCCATACCCCACGTTGCGCATCAGTACGGGAAAAGATGCCGGCCACTGCACCGCATGGCACGAAATCTTCCATTTGATTGCTACGCTGTGGGTTGGGTTGTTTAAGGCGCGGGAAAAAGACCGCAGCATTTTTACTTTTTGTTCCAATATTGATGATCTCGCTCTTTGCACTTTCCTTGTCGCTCCAGCCATGAGGCGAATCAACAATGAACATGGCACGCCGCTTTTCACAGTATGATGCCGCTGTGGCCACCAAAGTACTTTCTATACTATCAGTAATTTCATGAGGCGGGATGCATAAAAGGTTGAAAATATCCGCATTCTCCAGGGCATACAGCCCCTCCTTAGTGCCTTCTTTTCCAGTTCCTGTGAAGTTGGATTCTTTGAGCTTCTGACCATCAGATGCTTTGTTAGGTTCGTCTACAGGGTCTGATGCATTATCATCTTCCCAAACACTCTTGCCTGAAGCAGGGTTACTGTGCTCCAAGGGAACGCTGGAGGGAGGGAAATCCAGATCTTTGACCTGCATCAAATTAGACCTGTTCTCCAGTACCTTGTCCACCCTTTGCGGACTATCTTCAATGGTAACATTCCTGAACAGTTCTGTTTCTCCGGTTTTTGTGTCCCTGATCGTTAAATTGAAAAGATCTGTTTTCACTAGTCCGAAATCTGACGCTTTATCGTCTGACACATCATAATCGATTCGGGCACGCAGGTAATTACCCCAAGCACCGGGATATGCGGCTTCGAGTGTCAGTCCGTTGGCGTTTATTTCTGCAATTTCAGGCAAAGCATCCAGTCCTTCGTCTTCCTGAAAAAGACGCACTATAATGGCCTGGCTGCCACCGTTCAAATAAAAATCCCGCACTGCAAAGCTCATTGGACTTTTTAACCACAGTCCTCCAAAAATGCGTTCATAGTCCCCGTAACTATTGATGGTGATCGGTTCATCTTCAGGTCCTCTGAGTGCACGTCCGATAAAGGCTGTAATTGAGGTTGCCACCCCTACTATAGTACGCACTCCACTTGGTATTTCTTCAATATATACACCCGGATAACTTATTGCTACTGGCATATCAATTTCTCCTTTAAACTTCTTACTTTTAAAATAATTACAATGGCAAAGTAGCCATCCTACCCACAAGGATTTCAATAGAAACAGGAGTTGCTAATCCATTTGTAAACACTAGCTTTTCAGGTGGCTCTGTGAGCAACTCTACTGCACCATTACCAATGAACACCTGCAGTGCATCCAGTTTTATGATTTTTGTCAGGTCATTGACCTTATATGTCAGATCTTCACTGTATGTATCAGATTTGATCAGCAAAAATTGAACTCTGTCACCCCCTCCTGGCTGGATCTCCACTTGTTTATCTGTAGTCTCTGCTTCAATGGTAACTTCGATCTTGTCATAGGCTTCAATTTCTTTTGTATCAGAAGCCATCACTTTAGGGCCTCCGCTAACCTGTGCATTCAAACTCCAATTTATACTTTCAGTCATGGTTTTCCTCCTCTTCATTTATTGGTGATATACAACATACAGTATTTTATTTCACTATGGTTGACGAGAAAAAAACAAGATTTCAATTATGGTTTATTAAAACTAAATTTAAGAGTTATTGATTTATAACCTGCAAAGAGCTGTCTGAAAAATGTCCTGGTCGTTCAGATTACCACTGGATTTCAATCGATCAATTTCCAGCAGGAACTTCTCGAAAGTTCTATAATCCATTTGATACTTCTTTGCTAATATGATTGCTAGACTTTTCAATTCTTTCTTGGGAGAATATTTCTTTGGTTTTTCACCGTCGATGAAATTAAAAATTCGGCCACATTTTGTATGACCAAATGTAGGTGTTGAAGGATTGGCCGAAGTTTTTATAAAATCTTTAAAAGTTTCCGTTGTGATAAATTCACCGCATTCACATAGAATCATAATCATATCCTACATCTTATATTTAAATAGAATACTCTAAATCTAAAAGAGTTTCATTGCACAATTGCTCACCCCTTGAATTAAGAATTTCCAAATAATTACATTTAATTATGTGAAAGCTTAAACTATTTATAACTTGGCTATTCCTGTGTTTCAAGTTGGCCATAGCGTCAGGAATGGCTGTGGGACTTCTCGATAAAGCACGTTGTTATTAACGTTCAAAAACACCTGCTATAGCCACTAAACTGATATATTTTCTAGCAGATATGTGCCCTATTGTTGATGTAGTGTGTATACACCAACTCCAAAAAGAAAAAAAGTGGCACTCGATTGCGAAAACTAAAAAACATACAAGCCTAACTTGACGCTATGGCAAGTTGGTAGCTTTATTTTACAGTTGGTTGAAGTTTTCAAATCTAAAAAACGATGACATTTATGATATTCTATAAAATTTTAGTAACTATTCAGCCATACATAAACGTTATCGTTAGACTGAATTGTCCATAAATAGATAATTGCACTCTATTGTCAAACACCTTTGAAATCGATGGACTTTGGCTCAGTATTAAAAACTAAAAAACGTATCACCATAGACACAAATAAGCTGATTTTCGCCATCGTCATCTGGTATAAAGGATGGCTGAATAGTTACAATTTAAAAAGTACATAACTTTAACCAAACGTTACAATCCCCCTTCATCCCTCCCCTCTCCTCCCCTGCGCTGCTCCTCATGCACTTCCCCGGCTGCCCGGGCCTGGTGCTGCTGATTGGGTGCGGGTGTTCATGCACTGAGCGTGGGGTTGGGGCGTGATGTGTGGTGTGCTTACCTCTGCTTTCCCGACGCCCCTGCATCTGCACTTGCCTTGCCACCGCAGCCCGTCAGGGCGGCAGTGTGGCAGCCAGCCTTGTGGATTCGTGCAGGTTTGGAACCGCAGATGAACGCGGATATTGCTGTTGAAATTAGATTATATTTGAATTTTTGCAGTAAAATTAAAATTATAACGCATAATAATCGCTATCTGTGTTCATCTGTGGTTAATAATAAAATTGAACTAATTCCAGCCTGCTTACTTTCTCTCATGCGCTGAGCATTGGTTAATAGTGGCTTGCGCATTCAGTGGTCTCGGGTGTTGTTGGTTGCTGCCGATGTGGAGGATATCTATTAAAATATATAATTTATGTGGCAGTGTAAGCCACAGAAGAGATCAAGTGCACAGAACGTTTTTACATTTCTCTGTGCACTATGTGGCTCGAATACTATTTGATTTCTAGTTTACCTTCATTCATTCTCCCACAGAATTCCTTCCAATCAGTAGCCAAGATCTTCAGGTGTAAAAACTTCTATCTCCTTAATCCTCTCAAAATGATTGATATTTCTTGTGACAATCTTATTTATACCCTGGGAAATAGCAGTTGCTAATATCAGGCAGTCATTTAATTCAATCGTCACACCTTCTTTTACAAGACGTGAATATATCTTTCCACCTTCTCCTGCCACATCCTTATTAATATCTACAACCTCAACAATACTTATAAGTTCAAGAGTTTTATCAAGAGCATCCTTGCGCCGAGAGAGATGTGCTCCAACACTTACTTCTGCAACAGTAATTGCAGAAGTAAAACCAAGGTTTTCTGTAATTAATGATTCTAGACAATATATGGAATAATTTGATACTTTTCTGTGGAGACAGTCAATAAATATAGAAAAATCAATAAATAGTTTCATGGGGTGTGTCGGAAAAGTACCCGAAAAACGTCTAAATTGTAACTTCCAGAAATATTGTTAAAACTAAATCACTATGCTGCGCCCGGTCAAGTTTAAATAGCAAAGCTAAAATATTCGAAAATTAGGCTTTTCCGACAATCTCTCATGTTATCCAATCTAATCTCGTGGATTTTCTGAACTGGTCAACAAATGTCTTACTATTAACATCATAATCCCAAGCACCACAGGAAGATTCCACTACTTTAATTGCATCCACATCCTCTCTACTTTTTAGCAAATTCAGAATTGAATGCAACTCTTTGTCAAGCATAATGAGTTTCCGTTCTATTTCAATATTTGATGCCATTGTTAACAAATTCGTTCTAATCTGGTATAAGTTTATCTAAAAATAATAATTACAGCCACTTAATATTTAAAATATCAGCCCCAGCTTGATGCTTTTCACGCCGCCTGACAATTTCAAAACTCGCCCCCACTACCTTCAAACCCAAGACCACAACAGTCTGGTCATTCCCATATCGCGGTGATTGGGCCACTCACAAAGGCAACTGCAGGAGCAACTGGTCACCCTACATCCCCCAAACTTCATCCTCTGCTACACAGACAAAAACGACACTATCACTGACCAGATGGCAGGCAGCGGCACAACCCTGGTCGAATGCAAACTCCTCAAGCGTAACGCCATCGGAGTAGACATAAATCCAGACGCTGCAATGGTCACCCGCAACAGGCTTGACTTCCCATACACACCCCTTGACGAAGAATACCACGAACCCGACATAAAAACATATACAGGAGATGCCCGAAACCTTAAAAGAATTCCAGATAACTCGATCGACCTCATCTCCATGAGTCTTGGCACCACCGAATATTCACAGGCATTGAATGATTCATCAGCCAGTGCAGATTTTTGAAAAATTAAACAGCCCCCCCTGCTGTGAAAAGTTGATAATCTATTTAAATGTTGGATACCATGGCAGGTAATAGAATAGAGAATGGATACAAAGGTAAAAATCCAATAACGGGATATACTGACGCTTGAAAGAAACATGCCTGGCGTGCCTGTTATATTATCCTGAACTTTAAAAAAAGGTGAAAATAATGAGTAAAGTGGTCCTGATTGATTTTTATGCTGATTGGTGCGGACCCTGCAAGATGCAGGACCCGACCATAAATAAATTAAAGAGAAAGTTCGCAAAATCAGTAGAGTTCAGGAAGATAGATGTGGATTCAAATGTGGATGTATCAAACAAATATGGTGTTCATGCCGTACCTACTCTTATGATTGAGAAAAATGGAGCGATCTTTAAGAAATATGTAGGCGTTACCAGGCCCGAAGTGCTGGAAAAGGACCTGAATGAGGCATTGAAATAAGTTTTAGGATCTATCAAACCGGGATGATGGAATGGTTCAGTCAATAATGGGAAGTATGGGAGTATTCCCTCTAAGGCTAACAAATACCCGTGGTAACTTCCGGCCCCATGTATTCCTGTCATTTGATGAGCATGTTTTTGCTATCGATACCAGCCGGACATTCAAGAAAGACCTCGTACAGCCTGATGCATATCTTATTACCCACGCCCATTCTGACCATAATGGCAAATCTGCCATGCTATCCCAAAATGCAGTTTGTTCAAAAGAGACTGCCAGGGCGCTTGAGATTCGCTTTGGCAGGGAATATAAAGGCAGGACGTTCAGGCTGGGCGATAACATTGATATTAACGGAATTGAGGTATCCACCCATCATACCCACCATACCATCGGATCAACTGCTTTTTCATGGGAGAACGAGTGTGGCACCAGGATACTGGTCACCGGGGATGTAAAGGATTCGTCGCATCTACCTGGTTGTGATTTCCTTGTAACAGAGGCGAATTACGGTGACCCGGGTGACCCGGCCTGTTATTTCGAAGATGATGTGGCTGGGCTTGAACAAATAATAGGGGATAATGTAGCTCTCGGAGCCTACGCCTTTGGTAAGGCACAGCGGGCAGTAAGCCTGGTTCGCAATGCGGGCTGGCAGGGGGCAATATCAATGGACAGGCTGGGGTATAACCTGACCAAAGGCCTTATGAGTGACTGCGGACCCCTTAACGAGATACTGGAGTACAACGGCAGTCATGAGGGAATGGTTATCGTGCCGCCATGGGACCTGGGTAAACTTCCCGGAAGCATGAAGAAATATGTACTCACTGGCAGACGGGACTACTACTACCCTGCCATACATATTAGCGACCATATGGATGTGACCAGGCTTGTGGATATGGTGACCGGACTTAAGCCAGAGGCTACACTGGTATATCACCCAGGAGGGGACAGGCCCTCAAAGCTGGCCAAGCATTTAAACAAGGTTGGATGTCCGGCTGTGGCACTGAGTGAATTGAATCGATAATCCAATTTTGAATTTATATGAGCCTCTGGAAAAATGGATGTAACAGCTTTAAAATGAAAATAAAGATATAGGAATGGTCAGTTTTTCTTAATTTTCATTCTAAGGGTTTGGATTGAGGGTATTTCAGGCAATTATTGATACAATATATACACTAACTCAAAAGAATTAATTCAACTGTATCGGAATATATTTATGGTAGGTGTTATCGAATACATTACAATTTGACCATAATTGTTGTTATTTTTTAATTTTAAGCAATAATTTATATATAAATAATTAAAATAGTCATATTTCATTTGAAATTTCAATTAAAAGTTTTATACGTACATTTTTTATAAATACACACCTCAACAGTCCCATAAATCAAAAAATAACGGATCTACTCTGGAATGCCAGAGCCTCAATTCATCAGGTTATCTTTCCCATTTTCCCCCGCATCAGCGAAGTGATTACCCCAACCGAACATATTACCGCAGCCACCATGAATGCATCGTGAAAACCGCCAAGGAAGGCTGCTTCATGTACCAACCCCGCAGCCTGGTTGGAATGGAGGCCACTGGTGAACACGGCCCCTGATATAGCGATACCCGTAACCATACCAAGATTGCGGACCATCGCAAGCATTCCCCCGGCAATCCCGAGCCTTTCTTTTGGTACAGAACCCATAATAATGCTGTTGTTGGGTGACTGGAACAGCCCCATGCCTAAACCTATCATTCCCATCCTGACCACTATATCAAAAAAGGTAGCATCCTGGTCCAGGTTACCAAGCAGCAACAAAGCCATGCAGGTAACAGCCATACCAAGACTACTGAGCAAAAATGAATTCGTCCTGTCAGATATCCAGCCGCTGACAGGTGCCACCAGTGCCATGACCAGCGGAATAGCTACAAATACCATTCCCATATGCTCAGGATTGTATCCCAGTATTTCATCCATGTAAAAGGGCATAAGGATGATTACTGCAAACATGGCAGTGAAGCTCAAAAAACCGCTGGCATTCGACGCCAAGAATGGCCTGTTTTGAAACAGCGAGAGCTCCACCATGGGCTGGTATGCCCTTTTTTCCACAATTACGAACCCAACTAAGAAGACGGCAAACAGTATGGATAGACCAATTATTGGCGGCGAATCCCAGCCCAGTGCCGGTCCCCGGGTGATTGCCAGCACCAGCGAAATAAGGCTCAGGAACATGAGGATGGCTCCCTTGATGTCAAATTTCTGGCTGACATGGACCCGATCAGGTTTCAGGGTCTTCCAGGCATACACAGTTCCAAGCAAGCCAACTGGAATGTTAAGGTAGAATATACTTTGCCACCCTATCCAGCCAATCAAAAAACCACCCAGGACCGGGCCTGTTATATAGCCGATACTGACAACAGTACCAATAAGTCCCAGTGCTTTGCCCCGCTCGGTATGTGGAAACACGTCTGTAATTATGGCAAGACTGTTGGCCATTAACATGGCAGCACCCAGTCCCTGGACTACACGAAACGCAATCAACTGACCTGCTGATGCGGACAGGCTGCACAGCCCTGACCCCAGGGTAAATATTAACAGACCTGCTAAGAACATGGGTTTGCGGCCGTACATATCTGAAAGCCGGCCCAGGGTTAGCAGCAGGGTGGTAATGGTCAGCAGGTATGAGAGCATTACCCATTCCGTGGTGGCTATATCGGTCTTGAAATAGTTTCCCAGGATCGGTAATGCCAGATTTACGATACTGGCATCAAGGGTAGCCATAAATGTTCCAATGGAAACCACTAACATGGCGCGCCATTTGTACCTGGGGTCAGGGTCATTTTCCATAATATCGAAGTACCTGGATGTTTTAATAGTTAATTATATTTTCTTTATATTGTTCACATATTTGTGTGCCGTGCCGCCAGGACTCGGGCAGTTTTGTCCTCGCATCATACGTTTATTCATCTCCAGCACCCGGTCCTTATAATTCCTGATAGACTTTTTCTTAACCCTAAGGATACAGCGGCAAATAATACCACCGCAGACTAATGGAAATCCGTTAATCTTTTAATATATGTAAGCCTTTAAAAGGCCGGATTTAGCTAGTGCTAAAATTTTTAATTATTAAAAATAACCAGAATCAATAGAGGGATATATTCAATAACACTTATGAAAAAGGAGGAATTCAATGGATCCATCAACATTATTATATCTTGCCCCCCTGGCAGGATTATTAAGTCTGGTATTTGCCGGTATTTTCGCTAAGAATGTACTCAAGAACGACCCCGGCACACCAGAAATGCAAGAGATATCAGGCGCTATACAGGAAGGTGCAATGGCGTACCTGAACCGCCAGTACAAGACCATTGCCATTGTGGCAGTGATACTGGCAGTTATCATTTTCATTGCACTGCCAAAAGAAAGCGGTTTGAACATGAAGACCACAGTAGGTTTCCTGGCCGGAGCTGTAAGTTCAGCACTGGCAGGATACATAGGTATGAACGTATCGGTCAGGGCCAACGTCAGGACTGCCAACAAGGCCAAGGAGGGGCTCAAAGGGGCCATGGATGTAGCCTTTAAGGGTGGTGCTGTCACAGGTATGGCCGTGGTTGGCCTGGCACTGCTGGGTACCAGCGGCTTCTTCATCCTGTTCGGTGCCAAACCCGAAAGTGTGGACATGGTAATAGGCTTTGGGTTCGGGGCCAGCCTCATCAGCCTGTTCGCCAGGGTTGGCGGCGGTATATTTACCAAGGCAGCCGATGTGGGTGCGGACCTGGTAGGTAAAGTAGAGGCCGGTATTCCGGAAGACGACCCGCGAAATGCAGGTGTCATTGCAGATAACGTGGGCGACAATGTGGGCGACTGTGCCGGTATGGGTGCAGACCTGTTCGAAACCTATGTGGTCACCGCACTGGCGGCCATGCTGCTGGGTGGTCTTGTTATCACCGAGTTCCCAAATGCGATTTTGTTCCCGCTAATGCTGGGTTCGGCTGCCATCGTGGCATCCATCATTGCAGTGTTCTTTGTTAAGGTAGGTGATGACCAGAATATTATGAAAGCACTGTATAAAGGTGTGGCTGCTGCGGCTGTGATCAGTCTTGTGATGTTCTATTTCATAAACGATATGCTAATGGGCGATATACGGTTCTTTTACTCTGCCCTTATCGGTACTATTATTATGGTCCTGATGGTAGTGATCACTGAGTATTATACATCTGTTTCATACAGGCCTGTGAAATCTATCGCAGCTTCCTCACAGACCGGCGCAGGAACCAATATCATCACCGGTATGTCAGTTGGTCTTGAAAGTACATTCGTACCTGTGCTCGTGATAGCCTTTGGCATTCTGGGAGCATACTATGTTGGCGGGGGCTTTGTTCCGGGAGAGGAAATCATCGGTCTCTACAGTATCGCGATCGCAGCGGCTGCCATGCTCTCCACCACAGGCATAATCGTTGCCCTTGATTCATACGGCCCGATTACGGATAATGCAGGCGGCATCGCTGAGATGGCAAAACTGCCGGAAAAGACCAGGAAGATCACTGATGCCTTAGACAGTGTGGGCAATACCACCAAGGCAGTGACCAAGGGATATGCAATCGGTTCTGCCGGATTGGGCGCAATGGCCTTATTTGCAGATTATACGCATAAAGTTGGTTTAATGGAAAATCCGGAATTATTAAGTCTTTCCAATCCGCTTGTGGTGGTTGGTCTGTTCATTGGCGGACTACTGCCATTCCTGTTCAGTGCCGTAACTATGAAAGCGGTTGGTAAGGCCGCTTTTGAAGTGGTCAACGAGGTCAGGCGCCAGTTCAGGGAGATACCGGGCATCATGGAAGGCACGACAAAACCAGAATACGGCAAGTGTGTGGACATCGTGACCAGGGCTGCTATCAGGGAAATGGCACTTCCGGGCGTAATGGCCATCGGTGTACCTCTGGCTGTTGGAATGCTACTGGGCAAAGAAGCACTGGCTGGTATGCTTATCGGTATTATTGTAGTTGGCCTTTTAATGGCACTTATGATGTCAAACGGCGGCGGTGCATGGGATAATGCCAAAAAGTACATCGAGGACGGTGCATACGGCGGCAAGGGCTCTGAAGCTCACAAAGCGGCTGTGGTAGGCGACACAGTTGGCGACCCGTTCAAGGATACTTCTGGTCCGGCGCTGAATGCACTGATCAAGGTGGTTAACATGATTGCCATCCTGTTTGCTGCACTGTTCATAAACTCCGGGCTGTTTTGAGTAAATGATGAGATTTAGAGGGGGGTTTAGCTCCCCCTCCGAATAACTTTTTTGGTTGTTTTTAGCAAGTAATTTCCAGCCAACCGCATAGATTTATGCTGTCTGGTTCCGGAAATGAATTATGTTTACCGGAAATCATATCCTATACCCTGGTTAGGCAACAAGAGACTTCGCTTTGATTGAATATCCTGACCATGGTTCAATTCTGAAACATAAACACTTGACGAAAATCTGTGTTCAAACAAAATCCTTATCTAATCTAAGAATTATCAATTACCAAAACAATGGTGACAATATTATGCAGATACTACTCATCCATTCAGACCATATCGAATATCAGGTCAAGAAAAAGACCCCGGTAGCAGAAACGATAGATGAAGACATGCACAAGGGCAGTATGGACGAGGCCCTTACCGTCTTTATCGCTGTGGAAAAAGCAGACGAAACCGACCCCAAAAAGGCTGTTGTAGCTTCAATTGATGAGATAAAGAAAGTAGCGGGCCAGGTCAAAGCAGGGAATATCATGCTCTATCCCTATGCCCACCTGAGCAGTTCCCTGTCATCACCCAAGGTGGCAGTACAGGTCCTTAAAGGTATGGAAGCCGCACTTAAAGGTGAATATAATGTCAAACGGGCACCTTTCGGGTTTTACAAATCCTTTGAGATAAAATGCAAGGGCCACCCCCTTTCAGAACTTTCCAGGACCATCCGGGTAGGAAGCGAAGCAACACAGGACGGTGTCGCATCAGCAGTATCTGCAACACCTGCAGCAGGGAAGGAAGAAGTGGTAAGCGAGGCCATCAAGGCAGAAGAGAAAGCCAAATCCTACTGGCACATCCTGACCCCGGACGGAGAGCTGCATTCATTTGATGATTTTGATTTCACAGGACATGATAACCTGCGCAAGTTCAAAGATTACGAAGTATCCAAGAGCAGGGCAGTGGATGGCACACCGCCCCATGTGGAACTGATGCGGCGGCTTGAGATTGCGGATTATGAGCCAGGTAGTGACAGCGGAAACATGCGGTTCTATCCCAAGGGGAGGCTCATAAAGAGCCTGCTGGAAACCTATGTACTGGACCGTTCGGCATTGATGGGTGCCATGGAAGTGGAAACTCCACTCATGTACGATATGAACCATCCTACGCTAAAGAAATACCTGGACCGGTTCCCTGCACGCCAGTACTCGATCGAGGCCGATAAAAAGAGCCTATTTTTGCGTTTTGCAGCATGTTTCGGCCAGTTCCTGATGAACCATGACATGACCATCTCTTACCGTGACCTGCCATTAAAGATGATCGAGATGACCCGGTACAGTTTTCGCAAGGAGCAGAGCGGCGAACTGGTAGGGCTGCGGCGATTGCGGGCCTTTACCATGCCTGATATGCATACGCTTGCATCTGATATGGAGCAGGCCATCATAGAGTTTGGCGAGCAGTATAATATGTGCATGAGCGTGCTGGATACCATGGGGCTTGGGCTGGAAGACTATGAGGTTGCGATACGGTTCACCCGGGATTTTTATAAGGAGAATAAGGAGTTCATTACAGAACTTGCCCGTGCGGTTGACAAGCCCGTAATTGTGGAGATGTGGGATGAGAGGTTCTTCTATTTCGTGCTTAAGTTCGAGTTCAATTTCATCGATGCCCTGGATAAAGCCAGTGCATTGTCCACGGTGCAGATAGATGTGGAAAATGCACAAAGGTATGACATCAATTATATCGACCGGCAGGGTGAGGCAAAGCGGCCTACTATCCTGCACTGCTCGCCAAGCGGTGCCATCGAGCGTATTATCTACGGGCTGCTTGAGAAACAGTACATGCAAGCACAGGCGGGCAAAGTGCCCATGCTGCCGGTATGGTTGTCACCCACCCAGGTAAGGGTCATCCCGGTAACTGAGCGGCATATGGAAGCGGCTGGTGAAGTAGCGCAAATGCTGGGCTGCAGGGTGGATATTGATGACAGGGCCGAGACTGTGAGCAAGAAGATACGGGATGCAGGTATGGAGTGGATTCCGTACGTGGTCGTGCTGGGAGATGAGGAGTTTGCATCGGGCGACCTTAGTGTGACTGTGCGGTCCGAGAGCCAGCCTAAAAAGCCCAAGCAAGTGAAGATGAAGGCATGGGACCTGTCTGTCATGGTGCAGACAAATATTGGGGGGTTGCCATATAAGGGTCTGGCACTGCCGGTGTATCTGTCAGCAAGGCCAAAGTTCCTGTAGATGGAAAGGCTTTTAATTGATTAACGAGTACAGAAGGCAACACAGTTTATATTTTATTGCGGGACAGTAGGGTAGCCTGGCCGATCCTCGAGCGTTTGGGACGCTTGGACTGCGGTTCGAATCCGCGCTGTCCCATTTGGTTTTTTTTAGTTGTGGTGGCCTTGGTTGCCAGTAGGGACTGTGAATGCATTAAGCAGGTCCGTGAAGGGGAATTCGACTATAATAGTCGTGAAAGTCCCAATACCAGCTGTTCAGGCTGATATTGCCAAAATAAATGATACTCACAAGAAACCATCACCAATTCCTATCCCACAATGCCATCGTCATCCTGGCCCTGCTGATATCGATCCTCGAAAACACATAATCCAGCACTTCATCCTTTGCCTCCTCAACCGTAGCAACATTGCTTACACACTGATCAGTAATACCAGAAGCCAGCACATCCACCTCACCCGCAATAACAGCATGAACCTCCTCCCTTGCCACTTCCTGCATATACCCTGTAATTTGCTCGCTAAGATCCAGGCTGGCATCTTCAATAAATGCCGGATCCTCCTTCAACCCAGCCAGTACCTCATCCATAATAATGTCACTGATACCTGTTTTATCACCTGGATTACTGCCCGGAACCATACTGTCCACCTGCTGGTTTACAGCAGCCTGCGCCCTTTCGATAGTCTTTTCAATAGTCATCTTGACTATCGTCCCTACTGCCTCATCCACAGTCTTGTTTATTGCATCGTTGATATGTCCGGCGATCTGCTCTTCAGTCTCTTCCCTTGGCACCTCATTAGCGCTCCCAAGGTAATCACCAATAGCATCCAGCTCATCCGCGATTAGCACCTCCACATGATGCCTGGTAAATTCAGTATCATACGGCATTGTGATCCATCTACTCTCCACATATGCAGTATCTGGCACCGCCGGTCCCATATGCGTTTCACCCCCGATAGGCACATCCCGAAACGGCCGCCATACGACAGAAACATTGTAATTATATCTGTCACCAATTTGCATCTCAAGGTAATCACGCATCTGTCCATCC
>Ga0255420_10141_pt1 | contig 15570 bp, 16 predicted proteins | sample ANMaggSeSYBR02I3_FD_182630 | JGI IMG/M metagenome (GOLD analysis project Ga0255420, IMG submission 182630) | Sediment cell enrichment communities from methane seep in Santa Monica Basin, California, United Staets - ANME aggregate JGI... | ecosystem: Environmental > Aquatic > Marine > Cold seeps >...
TGTTACCTGGTCGATTCCTGCACTTCCTTTGTTCGCTCGCACACGCTTCCATGCATTTTCAAGGTTATTTTCATCCCAGACCTGATTGATCAGGGAATGTTTCTTGAATTTGTCATGGTAGCGTTGATTCCACTTTTTCATTACTTTTTTCCATCGGTTTTAGGTATTCAGCAGTTGTTCCACCATCTTCATTTTATTTATCCAGATAGCGTTTTTGTCTACTTAGTTTTTCGACAAAGTACTTTTCTGGCATTTTTTTTTTTATCCGATTGATGTTATCGTGCTGAATCTTTCGACTCTATCCAAAGCTAGAACCCCTTCGCTACCGACATTCCGAAGGAATGAAGGCATAGAAAATCCGACCATAGAAAGGATTTCCGTTAAGTTGAGTTTTATCCTCATACCGTCGCCCCCTGTACCCTGCGGCACAGGTTCGGTATATCATCGGCTCAACCATCATCGCTACTATGAGTTCGTCCGACTTCTTATGCTGCATTGGTCTGGCTTTCCCATTGGTTATACCTCGCCTACCTGTTCTCCTTCCTTTGAGTTCATTTATCCTGAAACGTGTAGGATGTAAATTCAACTTCGGGCAGGACAGCATAAGACCTCCCTCGGTCACACAAGAGAGCATTCGCAACCATCCCGACCGTAATCACCCCAGCAATCATTAATCTGCTTTAGCTTCCACTTCTTCATGGAGTGTCGCTTCATGCTAAGGTCACCTTTGGTTCACTTGCGCTTCAGGCTGTGGTTGCCGATACTCAGGAACTCCGCACGGCACCTCACGATGTCGCACTTCCTTTTCTCTTCGCACGGAAGCAGAACCATGCGGAGGGATTTTAACCCTTGTATAGACATGCTTATTTTTTTATCCAATGTCTTGTTTGTTTATCTTTCTCTTTTGTGCTTCAAGGCACGCATGAAGCTCCCCACAGCAGAGCTGTGGGGTATCTCATGTCTCAGGCTACTGAGGTTGCATTAACCATAGCTTGTCCCAACCGCAGCAGAACTGCGGAGTATAAAAATTAAGATAATTTATTCTTTACATATTCAGGAAGTTTGTCAAAATCATCTGCGATAACCATAGCAACATCATCAGACTAATCTAAAGCTGTATCATCAATGTGTTTCTGCTTAATAGAGGCAACTTCGTCAGTCTTCTCACCACTTTCTGGGGTTTTAACAATGTTTTTGCATAATTCAATTTCGAGGTTTGGTTGTAGATATGTTAAAGCCAGTACAATCTTACTTAGTTTATCACCGAGTTCTTCTTCTCCATTTATTTCTTCTATAAGGTCACAGGTATATACTCTTTTGTCTGGAGGGAGTAGTTTGCAGAATTCTCCTAATGTGTGTATTATTCTGGAGACATTCTTTTCAGATTTAAAATAATCCTTTTCTGACATCATTTTTTTAGCCCACTGATTAACCTCGCAGCCTAAAGGTTCATATGGGGTTCCTGTGCCTTTGGTCTGCTTACAAACCATCTTCGCTTTTTCTTGTATCTCCTCAATAATTCCTTTAATTCTTGCATCAATTATCGGCAACCCTTTTCTAAGTATACTTGCAGCCCCCGGCGTTTTCTCTTCGGCACTAGATAATAATTCAGCTGCACGCTCACAATATTTTAGATATGCTTTGAGTTCAGATTTCATCTCATTGAAATTCTTTACTTTCTGCATTTCTCCCAGTGCATTCGATAAGTTTTCAACCGCTTCAAATAATTTCTCTTTACTCTCCGAACCTTCCACCGCGCTTTTTGCCTCTGCAATATATTTATGTATATCGGCTTCATTTTTTTTGAAAGTTATTGTATAAACAGAGCGGTAAAAAGGAAGACAGAACTTTGCGGGATTAGAATAAGTCCCTTGTTGTGATGATTTCTCAAAATATCGAATGGCTTCTTCCATCTCTTTCTTGAAATATTCTTCATTTTCTGCATCTACAGCCCTGAATATAAAGATTTTGCCTATGGATAGATACGCTAATGCTCTCACATCACTATCTTCGTCCTGCGTGAGCCATAACAGGTCATCTAATGTCTGTTGTTTATACTTATTGGGAATGTGGGAATACGCATTGCCAAGAGCTTCTGCAGCGCAGCGTCGCGCAAAGTAGTCTTTGTCTTGGGTGAGCCGATACAGATCATTCCATGCTTGTTGTTTATAATCATTTGGGATGTGAGAATATTCGTTGCCAAGAGCTTCTGCAGCGCGCCATCTCACACCGTTATCACTGTCTTCTGTCAGCCTGTGCAAATCATCCCAAGCCTGCTGTTTATCGGGTATATGGGAGAATGCTGAACCTAATGCATATGCAGCTCCCCATCTCACACCGTTATCACTGTCTTCTGTCAGCCTGTGCAAGTCATCCCAAGCCTGTTGTTTATCGGGTATATGGGAGAATGCTGAACCTAGTGCATATGCAGCTTCCCGTCTCATGTTATTAGCATTATCACTTACTAGCATGTGTAGGTCATCCCAAGCTTGATTTTTGTCAGCGAGCTGCCCAAATATAAGGCCAAAATCAGAAACAGAACCGAAATTCAAATAATTAGCAATACTATGTTTTACCGAGCGTCTATGCTCCAAAGAGTTTGATTTAAACATAGAATCAGTATTATTTAAAATAAAATATATCGCATCTTTATGATCAAACGTATTTTTGCTACTTATTTTTTGATATAGAAAAATTCTTTTACCTTTGTATGTAAGCTTTATTGGCTTGTCCTTTTCAATTGTAGCAACTTTTAATAGTATATCTTTATTTTCTAAAAGTTTAATACGGTAGCTGATTGTAGATTTAGGTAATTTAAGATTAGTGAATATATTTTTAAGAGATGAAGCTCCATATTTTCCAATATAATTGATTATTTTCGAATCAGTTTCCGATAAATCACTGAATGTATGGATGAATTGAATAATTTCAGCATTATTTTTAGAGATCATTTTTAGTATTATAGTATATTATTAATTTTATTGGAATTGGCAATGGTATCCACCTGTGTAGTTTAGGTTTGTTCCTGCTTATTCTCTCGTAGGAATTCTACTAATTTCTGCATAATTAAAATAAAAACAGCGGCTCCACTTACTGCTTTATAAACACATTCAACGTTTATCACATCAAATAAAACACATAGATATGTCAAGGATACTAAAAATATTAACCAAATTATTATCATATTATTCCAATCGTTTATAAAGACCATAATATCCTCCAAAAACTTATTAGTCATAATGTAATAAATAGCTTTTGGTCTCAAGTTCGGTCTTAAGACCAAAAATGAAAATATTTAAATTCAGCTTTCTAGAGTCGTAGAGATTGTCGGAAAAGTACCTGAAAAGCGCCTAAATTGAAACTTCCAGAAATATTGTTTAACCTAAATCACTATGCTGCACCCGGTCAAGTTTATACAGTAAAGCTGAAATATTCGAAAATAAGGCTTTTCCGACAATCTCTCGTAGGGTCTATGATGTATAGTGCAAGTTATTAAAAAGTATTTTTGATTTTTGGGAGTGCGCCGGGCTTATTAAGGTTTGAGAGTTGTATCAGCATTCTCTCATCTTTTTGGAGCATGATAACGCCTAATGTTTTCAGTCACTGGTATACCCCAAACAAATGTCCAAGGCCTGTATATAGCGATTTTTCCGTATTTACATCCTATTATGCTCATATGAATTATATACCGAGATATATTTCTCGACTACATCCCAGCCAGTTCCCACATAGATTGTCACCGCAGCATTCCTTCAAATGTGGAAATTCTTTCCTGTGCACCCTGCTACTTCTACCTTTGATCATCTTCGATATATAACTTACGGAATATTTTAGCGGATATTTGATAAACAAAGGCAAATGATCTAGATTAACCGCCCCACCAATCACCTGACAACCACAGTCCCCCCTCTCCCCTCCAGCGCCTCCACCACACCCTCTGGCCTGCACACAACCACCCGCTCCCCGCCCTGCTCCACGAACTCCACCGCAGCCTGTATCTTAGGACCCATACTCCCAGGCGGGAACTGCCCTTCTGCAAGGTAGCGGCGTGCCTCCCCCACAGTCAACCTGTCCAGTTCCACCTGGGAAGGCGTATTATAATTCAGCGAAACCTTATCCACAGTCGTCAGGAACATCACCACATCCGCCCCGATCTCAGCAGCAAGCAAACTGGAAGCCAGGTCCTTATCGATCACAGCATCCACACCCTTCAGGTCACCATCCTCCTCAACCACAGGTATTCCACCGCCCCCGCAGGCAACCACAATAACCCCGTCCGCCACCAGTTCCCTGATCACTCCCACCTCAACAATATCCACAGGCACAGGCGAGGCCACCACACGCCGCCAGCCCCGCCCGCTGTCTTCCACCACAATGTGACCGCACCGCTCGACCTCATCAGCCTCCTCCCTGCTGTAAAAAGGTCCGACAGGCTTGGTGGGATGCTCAAACGCAGGGTCATCCGGGTCAACCAGCACTTGCGTCACAATTGGCGCCACCCTTGTATCAAGATGGTGGTCCTTCAACTGGTTTACCAGGCTCTGGGCTATCATATATCCCATGCTCCCCTGTGACTGGGCCACATCCACATTCAGCGGCATATACGGCGCCTTACCCCTGGCTGCCTCCACCTGGATCATGATAAAACCCACCTGGGGCCCGTTGCCGTGGGTCAACACCACCCTGTGGCCAGCACGCACCAGGCTGGCTATGTGTCCCATGGATTCAAAAGTATTATCGAACTGCTCCTGAATTGTGCCTTTCTGCCCGGGCTTAATAATGGCATTACCGCCAAGGGCAGCCACAATAAGGCTCAAGCACCCACCCTGATGAATTCATCTATTACAGTTTCCAGGGTAATCTCCCCGATCTCCTTAATCTCGTAGCGTACCCTTGTGGACGGTTTATTGATACTGATCTCCCGTGTCAGTTCAATGGGAGTGCCTATGACCACAGCATCACAGTCCACCCGGTTAATAGTTTCCTCCAGATCCCTGACCTGCTGGGGGCTGTAACCCATAGCAGGTAGCAGCGCCCCCGTATTAGGATACTTCTTGAAGGTCTCGGCAATGGTTCCCACAGTATACGGCCGCGGGTCAACAATCTCCCTTGCCCCTGCCTTTTTGGCCCCGATGGTGCCTGCACCGTATTTCATACCGCCGTGGGTCAGTGTGGGTCCGTCCTCCACCACCAGCACCCGTTTCCCCCTTATCATTTCAGGGTGCTCCACCGTGACAGGCGAAGCCGAGTCAATTATCCTGGCGTCCGGGTTGACTTCCATGATATTGCGGCGCACCTGCTCGATCTTTTCAAGTTCTGCGGTATCCTGCTTATTTATCACCACCACATCAGCCATTCGCAGGTTGATCTCACCTGGATAATATGTGAGCCCGTCCCCGGCCCGGTGCGGGTCTGCCACCACAATACTAAGGTCAGGTTTGAAGAACGAAAAATCATTATTACCCCCGTCCCATACCACGATATCTGACTCTGCCTCGGCTCTGCGGAGTATCTTTTCATAATCCACACCTGCAAACACAGTACAGCCCGCATCGATATGGGTCTCGTATTCCTCCCTCTCTTCTATGGTAGTACCCATGGCATCCAGGTCCTCGTAACATGAAAAACGCTGCACTGCCTGTTTTGCCAGGTCCCCGTATGGCATTGGGTGTCTAACAACTGACGAGGTCTTGCCCAGCTTTCGCAGGATCTGGCATACTTTTTTACTCACAGAGGTCTTACCGCTGCCTGTACGTACTGCACATACCGATATCACAGGTTTGGTGCTCGTAAGCTGGGTGGAATCGGGTCCCTGCATAATAAAATCAGCACCAGTGGCATTGACCATTGCGCCCCTGGACATGACGTAATGATACGGCACATCACTGTAGGCGAATACTACCTGGTCAATGGAGTGCGAATGTATCAGCTCAATAAGCTCGGCTTCCGGGTATATGGGAATGCCGTCAGGATACAGGTCGCCTGCAAGTATGGCCGGATATGTCCTGCCCTCAATATCAGGTATCTGTGTGGCAGTGAACGCTGCCACATGGTAGGCAGGATTGTCCCTGAAATATACATTAAAATTGTGGAAATCACGACCTGCCGCCCCCATTATTATGACTTTAGTTAGATTGTTGCTCATATAACTGCCCTCGTGTTGTTTGTTATTTTCGTTATGTTCGCTATATTATTTGCTCTTACATTTCAATTATTCTGGCATAATATTAAATCCCATTTTCCTGAAATCTTCGTCAAAGGTAAAAACATCATTAATGCCCATGATTTTCATCAATGCAAAACTTGTACAATCAGTAAAGCTCAATTGTTTGTCATTATATTTCTCAAAGATCGCCAGTGCATCCTCATAGACAGTCTTATCAACTCTTCGCAACTCGATAATTTTCGAACTGTGTATGTTCCGCCCCCAGTTGACAGCCTGGGCATGTCCCACCTTGAACCTGATCCTGGTCAAAGTTTCATCTACGATATAATCTGAGGTGATAAGCCTTGTTGGCCTAAATTTTCCATTACGCATATCCATCAGGAAACCCCGGGTTGCTTTGTAGTAGTTATCCCTGTCATTTGCCAGTGCCGGAAATGCAGAAGTGTCTATGAAAAGCACATTTCATACCTCGTATATCCGGTCATGGTTCTCTGACTGTTGCTCATCAGTTGAAAACATCCCAGATGTCTTGAAGAAAGGGTCATCCTTGTCAAGTCCTGATTTACTCTTTACCCAGAACAACACGGCCTCCCTGACAGCGTCCATTAATGTGAGATGTTCCTCATAAGCCACTTTTTTCAGCCCTGAATATTCATGATCTTCCGGTTTTACCTGTACATGTTTGAATGACATGATATACCAACATGTAATATCAACATCTCATCATAAAATGCTATCGCCTGATGAAATCCTGTAATTCATATAATTCGCCCCCGGCCTGTCAATTAAGATCAACAGGGCTGGCAGCAGCGTCAGGGTCAACAACAGAATCATCAGGATGGATGAGAATGCAATGATGCCGAACCATACCATCAGCGGGAAGGGGGACAGCATCATAGCGGCAAACCCGCCTGATGTGGTCAGTCCTGAGGTCACTATGGCCTTACCTATCCGTGAAATAGTGATCAGGATAGCATCCCGTGGTTCGGCCCCGTTTTCCCTTTCTTCCTTATAGCGGTGCATAATGTGGATGGAATAGTCCACTCCCAGACCCAGGATGATACTGTTGGTACTGATACTGAGGGTGGTCTGGGGGATGCCTAGTATCCACATCAAGGCACCGCTTATGGCTATCACCACAATTATGGGAACCATCGGGATAAGTGCCCTTACCACTGACCCGAATATCAGGAACATGGCAAGGAATACGAACACAAAACTGAGAAGCGTCATCCGTATCTGGCCGTCGGTCATGGTATGCCCGATCTCATTGTTCAGTAAAGGTTCTCCTGTTATAGTAATATCCATATCCGGTTGTACAAATCTGATGGAAGAGTGAATATTGTTAAGGGCATCGTCCAGTCTTTTTCCGTCCAGGTGTTCCATGGTCAGGTCGATAACCCCAAGAGTAGTATACGGATAATTTACCAGCCTTCGCCTCTTGGCAGGGTCCATTTCATCGATCAGGTGTGGGATATCCTCGTTTCCAAGCAGGCTGCCATCGTCTGACAGAATTGAGGCAAGACTACTTGTCTGTGTTACAGCAGGTTCATGTGTCTGCAAATAATCGGATAGGATGAGCATTTCCTGCAATGCTTTTCTGGTTGTGACATCGTCAGACCTTATTACAAGGGAAATAGTATCTGTACCACCTGTCAGGTCTCGCATTTCCTCCATGAACTTTATGGCCTGGAGATCCGGGGGAAAATATTGATAAAAATCTGTAAGGGTATCCACCTTTGGATACATTGCTGCACTTGAAAAGGTCACGCCGGTAATGAGCAGCAGGATGAATATGGGGTGCCTTGTAGAAATACGGGTAGTATGTTCAAGAATCCTGTCCAGTATACCCGGGGCAGGTTTTTGGTAACCTGAACTGTCTTTATCTACCAGTCTCAAGACAGCAGGGATGAAACAGATAGCAGTAATATATGACAGGATAAGCCCGATGGATACGGCCATACCGAAATACTCAAGGTCAGGAATATTTGCGAAATACATACTGCTAAAGCCAACAAGGGTGGTGACAATGGCAAGTCCCACTGCCTTACCCATGCGGGTGATGGAGACCTCGATTGCTTCATCCACACCCAGCCCTTTTGAGCGTTCCTCTTCATACCTGGTCATGACCTGGATGCCGTAATCGATACCCAGTCCTATCAATACGCTTAAAAAGCCTGTCAGGATCATGGACATGGGTATTTCCAGCACACCCATGAGACCGAATGCCATGGCCAGTGCAGTGGTGACCGCCATGAGGGGCAAAAACGGCAGATACCTTCCCCTGACAACGGTCCTGAAAAATATGTACAATATTGTTATCATTAATATTAGTGCCACACCAAACATCATGCCCATACTCATGCCCATTATCATCCCAAGCTGGTAGTCAAGCATTGGCCCGCCAGAGGCTTCCACTGACACACCCGGGGGCCGGTCAACGAAATCAATGGCTTTTTCCATATCAACGGCAATGGCACCCGGGTGTTCGAGTTCGGGCACCCGGACAATGATAAGGGCGCTGTCGCGCCTGGGTATGACCCCTTCCAGGATACCGCGCTCGTATGCTGAGTGCAGTGCTTCCTGGCTTGAAGCTTCTTTTTCTGTCACCCTACTGGCAGCAGAACTGGTTGAGATTACATAATCCAGTCCTTGTAATTGTCTTTCCAGTCTGGTAAGGTAATCGAAAACATAGGGTTCAAGCACGTTCTCGGCCTTGACCATCACAAAAACCGTATCAGTGCCGAAGTCTTTCTGGTAGGCCTTGAAATCATTATATACAACACTGTCCTCGGGGAAGAAGGTTTCAGAACTGGTGACCATCTGTACCTGGGATATAAAGAACAGTGAAACGAACACAGCAACTGCTAATATACCGATGACGGTCTTTGGATGTCGTATTGCATTAGTTGAAAGTCCATGCAGGATAAAGTGGGTTATTCTGGAAATATTTGCCGAACTCCGATAAACGAGGGTAGTGTATATTAGTTGATTTTTTCAATTGTACATTATGGTATAAATTATCTTCAGTCAAATATTGCGACGGCACACCCAAGTACAGCAGAGCTACGGGGTAATAGTTATTAAGATTTAAGCAGGCCTGCATACCCGAGTCTTACAGTCATAATTTGTCGGAGGGAAAAAAGAAAAAAGGAGGGGATGGATGGAAAGAAATGAGGAAATATCTAATATTTCAGGTGAGACAATTCAAACAGATGTATTTGCCCATTACCTGTATCTCTGAAGTAAGTTCGATATTCTTCTCTCCGCACGACTCGCATACCTTTCGTGTCAATACAAGTTCTGGTTTTACTTTTTCGTCCATTTGAATCACCGAACTATCATTAATGTTAATGATATATAAATATTATGATTGATTATCATGATTATACATTATAATGTGGCATACTTTATAATTATTTTTATTAGTTAGAAGGGGAAAAAGATATTACTCATACCTCAATGCATCTACCGGCCTTAATTTTGATCCCTGGTATGCCGGAACGAACCCGGCGATAATACCTACCAGAACCGACACTGAAAGGGCAATTATAATAATATCAACTGAGACAAACGTCCCTCCCCTGGCCAAAGGCATGTCGCTCATCAAATATGGCATTACTCCTGATAGAACAATACCTAAAATAACTCCAACAATTCCGCCGGCAAGCCCGATAAGTCCCGCATTAAACAGGAATATAGCCAGGATATCCTTATTTCTAGCCCCTATTGCCTTCATAATTCCTATTTCTTTTGTCTTCTCCAGGACTGATGTGAACATAGTATTCGAAATTCCGACCGAACCAACCAGAAGTGAAACAGCCGCAATGGCTGTTAAGAATGCACTCAGGGAACTTATCATCCCTGACCTCATTTCATTCATCTGCTGACTGGAAGATACGCTGAAGTCCCGATCCGTTTCAGTAACATGTCTGGCAATCATCAACTTGTTCTCGATCTTCTCAATAGCCGCATCAAGGTTATCCTCATCCCTGATCTTCACAACAAGGGAATCATAGACATCCTTTTCTTTATCATCCAGCAATTGATATGCCATCTGGATAGGCATAACGATGCTGTTGCTCCCATCATCCAATATTCCAACTATCCGAAAAGCACTATCTTCTATTGTGATCACTTTATTGATACCCAAACGATGGTCAAAAAAACTATCTGCCAACCCTCCACCTATTATAATGACATTCTGGTCGGCAGAATTAAGCATCCTTCCTTCACGTATTTCATTTGTTGTGATCAGGGACCATACCTTCTGGTCAACTCCTGTAAGGCTGACAGATCCGCTTTTTCCAAGATAAGATATGTCTACATTTCCCCTGATCCGGGTATCGATAAATTCTACATCAGGTAAACCTCGTAGTGCCTGGACATCAGTTCTGTCAAGTACTGTCTCCTCATCAGTAGCCTGGACATCAGTATCCGGGGCACCTGCCCCTCCCCCTCCCGGTCCGAACTGCATATCACCGCCCCTGGAAAAACCAGGAGTAATGGTAATGATATCTCCTCCCAGGTCACCCATTTGTTCGGTCAATGATTGTTCCAACCCTTCTCCCAGGGAAACAATTGCTATTACTGATGCCACACCAATGACAATTCCGAGAATGGTCAGCCAGCTCCGCAACTTGCTGTGAACCACCATATTCAAAGCGTGTTTAAGGCATTTGCTCAATTTCATTGCTATCGTCCACTATTTTTATTGAGTTTTTTGGAAAAGATCCTTAATCCTGAATTGTGGGTCGATCAACTTTCTCCTCCTGTACTTACTATATAGCACAAGTCCTGTTACAAGGATGATGAAACCGGCAATATACCATTTGTAGGTTTCAAAAACATTTGGCTGATCTCTTCCGGTTTTTACAGAAGGCATTTCCGAACCAATATCCTGGGGACTATTGATAGCCACCTCTTTTTCAATTACTTTCCGTTCACCAATAGTATCGGTATAATCGATCCGGATTATAAGACCATTCGATCCCTGCATTGCCGGACTCTGCCTTGTCATCTCCCGGACATCCGCTCTTTTTAAGTCCTGGTCCTGCAGGTCGGTCATTTGTTGTGTTGATACAAGATTGAAACTGGCAACAGTATAATCACCCTTGTTAAGATTTCCGATTGTTACCGAGTTTGGACCGCTAACCTGCCATCCATTTTGTTGGGGCACGATCACTGAAACAGAATATGCCGGATTGCTTCCTATATTAGCGACACTAAAGGATGTTTCGGGACCTGAACTGTCTGATAAGGCCACATAAAAATCTGTTCCTCCACCCACATTAACTCCTGCAATTGTTGAAATTTGTTTTTTTCTATAAGTGATAGGATCATCATACGACAGGTTAAGTTTTAATTCATATAAACCCGGATCAGCATTGGAATCGGCTATGACCTGGTAATCCAGTTCTACACTCTCACCAATATCAACGGATTTTATATACTTTGAATTGTCACTTCCAACTGGAAGGATGATCTTATCCTCATTTACCCAGCTGAAAGTCATGTCCTTTAATGGGGCATTACCCACGTTATTTATTGTGAATTTCAGGCTGGTCTGCTTTCCAGGGACAAGATTGGTCTTATCAATATGGATAATTTCCGCCATTTCTTTGTTTTTCACGTCAATTGTAATCGTTTTTTCAGTGGGCAGTGGATCGCCCTGTTCATAATACTTGACTGTTATGTCATAACTCCCTGCCGGTGTATCGCTATCAACCTTAATTGTGTACGTGATAATTTTCATATAATTGTCTTTTTGATAGGATTTTATTGTCCCGATATTCTGAACAGCTGGCTCACCCGGAACCAATGTAAAAGGGTATTCGGGCTCAAGTTCAACAATAAGGTTACCGGACGATTCCCCTCCAATATTTTCAATACCTAAATATATATCCACAATCTCTCCCGCAATTGCCGGAGAAGGGTCCTGATTCACCAGGCTTACCGAAACGCCGGTAACACCTGAAAGATCTGCATAAGCGACAGATGATAACGTTATCATTAAGCATATAGCCAGAAATCCAATCCTGGTTTTATTCATTTTTAATTCACCTCGTTCTCCTGTATCCTGATTATTTTGCCGTCTTTCAGTTCAATAGTAGTGTGGGCATATTTTGCAAGATTCGAATCGTGGGTTACCATTATGATCGTTTTACCTTCATCTTTCCAGAATTTGTGTAGCATTTCGATGATATTTTTTCCAGTGACACTATCAAGCGCACCCGTGGGTTCATCTGCCAGGATAATTTCAGGATCTGTAACAAGACATCTGGCAATTGAAACTCGCTGTTGTTGTCCCCCGGAAAGCTGGGACGGCAGGTGACTAATTTTATCAGCTAATCCCAGGAATGCCAGGATTTCCTTTGCCCTTTCGGAAGCTATTTTATCATCGATTTCCTGGAACTCTAAAGGAAGCACGACGTTTTCAAAAGCGGTCATGGTGGGGATCAGGTTATATTGCTGAAAAATGAATCCGATCGTTTTTCCCCGAAATGTTGCCAGGTCTGATTCGCTGAGCTGACTGATATCCTGGTCTTTTAACAGTATCCTTCCTTTTGACGGGACGTCCAGGCATCCTATCAAATTCATCATTGTTGATTTCCCGCTTCCCGATGCACCGATTATGGCAACAAAATCACTTTTTTTAATATCTACGGTTACCCCTTTTAATGCAGGAACTTCGACTTCTCCCATCTGGTATATCTTCCAGACATCTTCCAGACTGAGAAGTACATCATTCTCATTTTCTAATGCATTCTGGTATTTCATCATATTCAGTTTGACTTCTCTATCTAGTGATATCGATCTTAGCCAGTTTTACCACCTAAAAAATATGAAAATAGAGGAAAATTAAATCATCCTTCCTCTTACAAATTGTCCGGGCATTTTATGTTCGCCAAATCCGCCGGGCAAGCCAAGCTGTTCTCTAAGCTTTTCTACTGTTTCGTAATCCCTGTCCAGCTTTGCCTGATGAAGCCGGACAAGTATTTCAAAGTCACCCACATCCTTGATATTTGATAATATTGGCCAATTCTCTGCTGCTACTGTAAAGGCTTCATAGTCTTCGGCCTCTATAGCCAGTTTCATGTCTTCTCTTTGCTCTCGCATTCCAGACATTTGTTCATGCCTTTCAATAAGCATGTTGAAGTTTTCTTTTGTCAGTTGGTCTGACATGGCTTCTTTCCAGACTTCGTAGTCGTTTGCTTCAATGGCATTTACGATATCTTCTCTATTACCTGGGTCTATTCCAAAGAAATTTCCTCCGAAAGCTGATGCTGTTCCTAATGCTGCCATAATTATCACCAGAGCCAGCACACCAAAGAACTTTGTTCTTTTCATATTATTAACACCTCAAAATACTATATTATCAAAACCTGCTTATAAGAACAAAGAAGGTAAAATGTACACTTTACATCCACCTTTTTTATTAATGTTCAGATAGAATAGTAGGATATATGCCTCCGTTCCATATAATCGATCCAACAAGACTTGCTGTAGAACTTGCCTACACACTTATCGTTGTATTTCTTTGCTTTACGATCTATTATAAAACCAGGGAAATATTTGATCTGACAAAGCATAAAGGGATAAAATATTTTAGAATGACTTTCTTATTTTTCGGATTAGCCTATATTTCCAGATTCATTTTCTTTTTATTTCTGTTAATGGTAATAACACTTGATGTTTTTTACATGAGACACATATTCGGAATTTTCCCTTTGGTTTTTATAGGATACTTCAGCACAATAGGTATTCTTTCATTGACGTATAGTATACTCTGGAAAAAACTGCATATCAATCATACTTTTTCAAAGCATATTTTTTTAATATTTAATATCATTGCCGTTCTGATATCCGGTATTGCATTTTTTTCGAGATCACCATTTATTCTGATATTAGCGCAGGTACTATTGCTCATTTTCACATCAATAATTATAGCCTGCTATATTTTAAGCAATTGGAGAAAAACTCCCAGACTTTATATGTTATATATTTTGTTTTTCCTGTTCTGGATAGTCAATCTATTCGTATTGGGTCCAAGAAGATTTCTTTCATTTGAAATACAGATTGTATTTCAGATTATATCGATTGCAGTGATTGGGATTATCTATTATAAAGTGGCCAAGTGGACATAATGAAGCGTAAAAGAGATCGTTTGGAGGTGATATATGACATATTGAAGATCATTAGACATTATAATAATTCCATAAAGCCTACACCCCTGCTGAGATATTCAAATCTATCTTCACAGAGTTTTTCCGAATACTTAAGTGAGTTATTGGAAAAGGGGTTTATAAAAGAAATTATTGACGAAAAAGGAAGGAAGTTTTTTACATTGACAGATAAAGGATTTGAATATCTTGAAAAATACAAATTAATTATCGGTTTTATTGATGAGTTTGAACTGTGATAATTTTCTGGCAAAACTTATCATTTCCGTCCCCTTCTCCTTTAAGTCACTATCTACCACCGTCTCCCAGGAACTTTGGAACACGACCTAATTATTGGTAGTGTCCTATAAATCGTGACCTCTATATTAATTGAATGTGTTGATTTATGAAATAGTATTCATCAAGGAGGAAGGAACACGGATGCCACGGATTAAACGAATTTTCACGGATTTATTTTTGTATCCGCGTGTATCCGTGTCATCCGTGCAATCCGTGTTCTATCACAATATTACTCTTAACCGATGACACATGAAATAGTTTCCAACTACCTGATTTTCATAGTAGACTTTGATATTTTGTTGTTGTAAAACATTAAGCCCTGCTCGTTTCAATTCTACTACAAGAGCATTTTCGTAAACCTTTTCCAAAAACCCGTAACCAAGTGTGTTATAGACTTTGAAAAACGAACTGATTATTTTATTTGTTAATTCGGCGTGAAGCATTTTGTTTTCTCCTTTGAGATTGAACACGAAAACCGAATCAATCGTATCCGTGTGCATCCGTTTGATCCGTAAAATTCGTGTTCTAAATCATTTGCCCCTGTTTATACTTTGGGAGAGAGCAGATTGAAAGTAATATAATTTTTAAAAAAATGTCGCAGAGTCCAGGAGGTAAAACCATGATTTTCAAGAATCAGACATGTAAATACATTAGGTCATGAAATATAGGACACTACCTAATTATTGCATCATACATAAGAGTAGCAAGATGCATTACTCCAAGAGAATGTTCAAACCTCGTATGTGTCGCTCCCGGATAAACCATATCTGTTAAAGATAATTGACGAATCCTTCTCAACCTTTGGAATACAGGATGATTTATTATTTTTCTTTCCCACTCATTAAGAGTTATAAATTCATAAATGGGATCTTGTATTTCAAACTTATTCATGAAATCTAAAAATTTTTATTAGATTATGATATAAAATAAAATATTGATTAA
>Ga0255420_10144_pt1 | contig 15428 bp, 11 predicted proteins | sample ANMaggSeSYBR02I3_FD_182630 | JGI IMG/M metagenome (GOLD analysis project Ga0255420, IMG submission 182630) | Sediment cell enrichment communities from methane seep in Santa Monica Basin, California, United Staets - ANME aggregate JGI... | ecosystem: Environmental > Aquatic > Marine > Cold seeps >...
CCTTATTTGTTTTCATTCTGGTATATACCGGTGTAGCCTTCGCTGACATCACTACTGAGCCTGAAAAAGATTAGCTGTACGACCCTGGCATTGCGCTTTAACCTGAAACCCGCAGGGTTGTGCACTACCAGCAGGCTCTCGCTGCGCCCGCTGTACCCCGCATCCCACACAGCGGTCTCCAGCGCTACACCGCAGCGCAGCAGGCTTGAGCGGGCCCTGGCAATGGCGGCCAGGCCATCGGGTATGTTCACGACTTCGTTGTAGATGATCTTGTAAATGCCAGGTCTGAGGTGCATCCAACCGTCGCCGTCGAATTCCAGTGGCTCGGTGTCAGGCAACTGCCGCTCGCTGTTGTCAAAGGCTACTGAGCCCGGGCCTTGCAGGCTGTGGACGCTTTGGAGGGTCATCTCTATGCCGTTTGGCTGGGTCTGGACGGCGGGGTCTATCATTTGTTCAACCAGGGGTGGGTTGGTGTTAAGTGCTGCTGTAAGTTCTTGTTTTGAGAGCATTGTCATGGGTAAACCTCGGATGGTAGTGATGGTCTTACTGCACTTATAGGGTATTAGACTATTGATCTTGCGGGTTCTAATTTCGAGACTTTTTAATATATTCTAAATAGGTTATACTTCTGCATATATAATTTGCGAAATACTTATGTGGTGGCTAGGATATAATAAAAAGTCTCCGTCATTCAAGATAAGGATAAGAAGCGGATTATAGATTTTTTTGAATGATTTTCTGCCGAGTATTATGTCCGTGTGGTGGAGCTTATTGAAGAATACTGCGAAATCATGTGATTGCAGATTGAGTAATTTTGTCCAAAGGCCCTCTAAACCGACAATCTTAAATACTTAAACAACTTATTATTTTGTGGGAGTGTCGTAGATGAAGTGTCAGAGGATACTAAAACTCAGAAATTACATCTTGACTTTGAAGCAGTTCTGATAGTATTGGCGAACATTTCACATAGAAATTAATCAGAATAGTGATGACATTTCCAACAAACTAGTGTATAAATGGGAAGTGAAAAGAAATGTATCTAAGAATTGGTTCTGAAGGTGATTTAGTTCGGAAGCTTCAGAGCACTCTGAAGGAATCTGGGTTTAACCCAGGTAATATTGATGGAAATTTCGGCCATGAAACCAGAAAAGCAGTTGTCAAATTCCAAGGGAGTAAAAAGCTGGAGGAAGATGGTGTTGTTGGACCTATTAGCCTGGAAGCATTGAATATCGAGGCAATGCTTCATGCCCCTGAATTGGAGCGAAAACATTTTCAGGCACTTCTTTTAAAGAATCCAAACTACTTTGGCAACCTTAAAGTTTCTCCGTTCGAACCTATTAAAAAAATTACAAACAATATATCCTATGAAGAAATTAAGTGCATCGGATATAACCCACATCTCGAACAGCTAGAAGCAGTGGTCTACATCAAGAAGGACTATGGTTATCTCGGTGATATCTGTTCAAACGGTACACCTGAGTATGTCCGTTTTTATGTGGATTGGAACAATGACGGAAATTGGGTTGACGTGGGAATGACCAGTTTCACAGCCTACGACATCCCAGGTGATAAGCCACTTGAATACGATGTCACACTCAAGCTATCACCAAAAGAGAAGTACTGCAAAATTGAAAACCTGCCGAAAGTTCGGGCTATTTTATCATGGAATAAGTCACCTACACAGAATGATCCTGAACATCAGCCAATATGGGGGAATATAGTAGAGGTGCAGATTCAAATCGATGCGTTCAAATACACTTCAATTGGTGAATTCGGGAAGATAGCGAAATTAAAACTACCCAAAGATATGCTTGAGATTGTGGATATGTCACAACCAGTCTTGATGCTCGAGCCTCAGGAGGTAAGCATAGGCGAATTAAAGGAAAATTATCAAAATAAAGGCATTCCAGCCCATCGATTTGCTTATTCCCATGTGCAGAAGTTAATGGCAAAACCGGCTCTGGCTGAAAAAATCACGACGGCTGGTTTTTCTGATGTGCTTGAAGGGTTGGATATCGATATTTCCGACCTGATCGATAAACTTCTCGAAACAAATGGTGATACGCATTACGAGGAATTAAAGTGCATAGGTTTTAACCCTGGCGAGAGCACTCTGACAGGGGTACTCACTATAAAAGTACCCTATGGTTACTCTGGAGACCTCTGCAAGAAAGGAAGCTATGAACACATAGCTTTTTGGGAATGGGATCAAATCGAACAAATGTGGCTATATCTAGGCACTGCCTCTGTCAATGTACACGACATCAAGAGCATTACAAGGAGTGGTTTGCAGTATTCGATAGTTCTCCCTGTTGATTTCAGCCATCACCATCGTCCCTGCACCAGCGGTGCAAGCGTTGTTAGGATCAGAGCAGTACTATCATGGCAGACATTGCCTTCTACCACCAATCCCCATGAGATACCGACCTGGGGCAATCGGGAAGAGACACTTATTCATATCAAACCCGGACCTATACCAAACGGTGAGCCTATTCCCTACATAGATGGCATAGGCAGCATGGCGGTCTGTGCTATTAACCAGGGCAACGGGCTTGCAATAGGTGAAAGTGCTGGTACTGCAGTATTCACTGCGGAAGATAGCCCATTTGGAAAGACTGTAACTATTACCGGGTTTATCAACAATGCTCCAAAATATGTGATGGAAGGAACAGAATATCCTGTAAAGTACAAGATATTTATCCGTCCATATGATCCAACGAAATCAGACTCAGAGAATCCATGGCAGTCGATGAGTAATACGTTCAAAGTCTGGGTTAACGAGCAAACAGGACCTGGAACTTTACCAAAACAAAAAAAGATGACGCAGGCGATTGATTCGGATGGTTACTACACTTACCTGGAGGACATCCATGGCTCTGCATGGCGCAAGTATGCTGTTGGAAATATTCTTGCCAGATGGAATACCAGTGGATTGAACGCACTTTGGGAAGTTAAAATAAAGGCCAAAAAACCAGATGGAACCATCCTTCCAGGCGGAGCTCTCAAGTGCCCGGACGGAAGTACCAGAAATATTGTCAAGGTGTATTTGGACAACAAAGATCCGTTTGCTGATATTACCATTACTGGTTATAAGCGCGGTTCAAACGTAGTTCATAGTGCAGTAGACTGCGGAACATTCATGGTAGGTGATGTGATCATTGGCAAGTATACGGCAACAGATTTGCATTTCCGTGAACTCAGATTAAGCGTTCATCCGGATCCGAACCCTGCATTGCCGTTGCCTGCAAAGCCAAAACCCGATCCAATGGGACCAACAACGTATCCGGCTATTGGAGGAGCTGTGGATCATGTCTGGGAACTGGATACAAAGAACATGAGGGCTTGCGGCTACACCGTGAGATTGTGGACGGAAGATCGCACCATTGTGAACAGTGGGCATATTGGATGGGAAGATGGTGATTATGTTGGCTTCTGCCTCAAAGAAGCAACGGATGAATAGCATGCAATATTAACCGGGATGGAGGTTTCTTGAGGCTTTGTTTTGCAAAGCCTCGCCCGGGATCTTGAAAGTATCTCACCAGACCCTGGGATTATTAAGGCCTTCTCAGGTACCAATGCAGTGCATCTGAGAGAATTGTATCGGGATGTTCGGATCATTCAATACCTGTATGGTAAGGATTCTCTATTAGCTCATTGCAGCAATTCCGGAAAAGACCCTTAGAATCACTTAAGATCTGGATGATTAGGAAATCATTTCTTATGAAGTGCGGATGGTTTCTTCGCTCTGGAATGAGTTGTTTTTTCATACATACAGACTGAAGGCTTTTTGTACTTGACTACTTATCAGTCATTTTGGGACACTCCAGCACCAAATAAACATGGATTTTTAAGCAATGTAAGGCATATTATAAAAAACAGGAGTGAAAAATTTTCATGAAGGCACAATTGACAAGGAGTCGAAAAGATCGCATTATCTTTGGCGTGTGTGGTGGCTTAGCCGAGTATTTCGGAGTTGATGCAGTGATTATCAGATTGGCTTTTGTTATATTTACCATCCTTGAATGGCCTGGAATCCTGCTATACATCATTCTAGCTATTATCATACCGGAAGCGGGAAAAGAAGATATGACTGAAAAACAGACCATTGATGAGACGGTTGAGAATTTAGGAGAGCAATTGAAAATATCCGGAGAAAAGCTGGAAGAGAAGGTGGAGGAGTTTGGTGAGGAATTGGTTACACAACGGCCGAAACGTGCCATGTGGCTTGGAGCCATCCTGATCCTACTGGGTCTGTTTTTTTTCTTTAATAGATTGGGATTTTTATGGTGGCTAAGAGAGGATATCTTCTTACCTTTGGTTCTTATTCTGCTTGGGGCATGGTTGCTAATATCATATGCAAGAGGTGGAAATGACTAAAAGACCGGGAATAATTGGTCCGCTCTTGTTGATAGCAATAGGTTTGATCTTGTTGTTTATCAATCTAGGGCTTATCCACTTGAGTATCTGGGTCATTCTATGGCGTTTCTGGCCTATAATCCTAATTCTCATAGGCTTGGATATTATCGCCAGGCAAATTGAAGAAAGGAAATATTATACCATGTGCGTCTTGATTGGTGTGGTTGTTATCATTGGAATAATCGCTCTGGTGTGGACCGAGTCTGCTTCTAATCCCTCGCCAGATATAGACCTGAAAAACGATATGAAAGGAAAGTTCCTGATAGGAATGGATCTTAATAATGTTGATTTTGAAGATAAAGATATGAAAGGTGCCCTATTAATAGGCGCTAACATGAAAAATACGAATCTGATAAATGCAGACCTAAGATATGCTTTTCTAATTGGTGCAAATATGTATGAAGCAAATTTTCATGATGCTAACCTGGAAGGCGCCATCATGATTGGAGCAAACTTAAATGGAGCCAATTTCACCGATGCTAACCTCAAGTATTCAATCCTGACCGGATCCAATATGGATTATGTCAACCTGTGCGGAGCAGATATGAGAGGCGCTATTAAATTAGGTGTGGAAACACCAAGTACAATGATTTGTCCTGACTGCTCTTCCGGCCCTTGCTGGTAGATGATATTCCATGGAAAATAAGGCCAATTCGGGCTTTAAATTGAAAAAATAAGGGATGGGTTTATTGCTGGGAGTAATTGTTAGACAGCCTCTATAGGCCACAAATATTCATGACCCTCAATGACCAGTCATGACAGTGAAAATGTTATTTCCAGAGAAAGCATCCATGACCCTCCAGGTCACCCACAATTATGAAAATGTGCCACCTATTTTCGGAGCAAAATAAATCTATATCGGCAACATCATACAAAATCAAGTACCAGTCACTGTTTGACAGTATGTTAATGTTGCCTCGTATCCATGTGTCATCGGTTAAGAGTAATATTCTAATGGAACACGGATTGCACGGATAATAAATAAATCCGTGAATATCCGTCAAATCCTTGTCATCCGTGTTCGATTTAAATTAAATTGGAGAATTGTATGAAATCATTGGTCTTTTGGAAAATAATACATACCGACTCTGTCAAACTCCTTAACCGATAACAAATGAAACACTGCCTGATACATAATCGCTCATCCGTATCAGGTTCTTTTCAAACCCCCCGTCATAATACACCAGGACCTCGATCCCGCCGCCATTTTGGAAGTGTCTTATCTGTTTATCATAGATTCCCTGTACATGCCTGAGTCTGTTCTCCCTAAAGTGAGCATCTACTGCCTCCATAAACCCGATCTCCTGTTCAAGACAGGCAATCTCGTATCCCTTAGTCTCCTCTGCGATCTGGCGGCACTGTCCATCCTCAATCTCAGTATGGTAGCACCCATGCTCGTCCAAACCGCTTATCTGCCGCCAGTCCATATTTCCATCTTCATCCGCCTCCCTGTGAAGCATATACGGATATATCCGGCAAATAGTAAAACGCTGGCTGTAGATACTGCACCGTCCCTGTTCTAAAAAGATGCATGAACCATCCGGCCTGCTCTTAAGGGCATAGCCCGACACATAAAACCTCCCCTCCCGGTCACAGAACTCATAGTATGGTGCAGGGATAAGGGCGTCTGGTGCTACCTGTTTTATACGGGCGGTATCAGTATCAAGCAGGAATACATGGTCATTGAATTCTGCTGTACAGCATTTGCCGCACAAGTCACACTTGAATCCAATTTCCCTGATAATACTGCTAAGTTTCTTATCCGGATAATTAATGACACCCCGGAGTTCTTGCTTTTTTTGTATTATGAGGGATTTAATTGGTTTAGGAGTTAATTCGATCACCTGTGTTTTTCCCAATATCTCATTTTCCCGTATCGCCCTGTTTTTTGTAGAAATAGTATCCGGCAGCACCCAGGATTACGAAAATTACCATCATGTAACCTGCATACCCTATCCTCCGGGCCAGTGGAACAGATTCCAGTACATCAATAGATGCTTTCATAACATCCGATATCTGTGTATCGCCGTGTTCATCCCTGTATTTTACTTCGGTATTGATACCATAGGCCTTGGGCAAGGCATCCTTATCCACTTTCACCTTGTATTGTGCTTCATATGAGTCGCCAGGGTTCAGTGTACCCAGGAATGCCTGGTCATCGGTAGTACTGAAGGGATCGACCATACTTATCCTGGCCACGGCATCCTCTGCCACTTCATCCCCTGTGTTCTTGTACGTGATATGAAGAACGCCCTCCCCACCGGAAACCAGGCCATCGCTGACATTCACTATCTCGAACCGGGCCCTTGGTTTTACAATTATCTGAAGAGGAAGTGTCTGGTTCCTGGTGATGTACCAGTAATCGAATTCCTTGTCCGGATATCCTTCTACCTTCACATCATACTGGTACTGGTAAGTCAGGTTCAGCACGAGGTCATATGCTCCGGCAGGTGCGTTCTCAAATATCTCGATGTCAAACTCCATTGGCTGGGACGTTTCACTGTTTCTAAGGGAACCTGCCTGCTGGAGACCACTTAAAATCCTGAATGCATTTCTATCTTTAGTTTCCAGTGTTCCCCTGATATTGATGGCAGTAGTGACATCGTATTCCAGGTCAAGTTCTGCCTGGGCGTCCATTGATTCATTGGAGCCAATTGGGGTCTTATCAGTCTCAAACCCAAATATAAGCCCGTCGTTCATCAACTGGATAAAAACCGTAGTTGTTTCACCACATTCATATTCCGGGTTTCCCACAATAGAGGCTGTTAGTTGTGGTTCACCTATCACATCATAGTAATCTTCGGTGAATTCCCAGATATTTGCAGGAATACTTTCAGAATGAACATTAGCTGTGGTTGAGAATATCATGAATGCCACACATAACATCAATATCTTTTTATTCATTTTACTCACGCTGAACCGTTATTGTTGATTATTAATATAATATTTGTATTTGTTCAGCTTAAGCACACCCCATACTAAATAGCACATCATGAATGCGTTTAATGCTAAACTAAAAAAATTGAGTCGCATTCAAATGAATATCCAAACAGCAGAGTTGTGGGGTATGACGAATAAGATTAATCAGGGACACGACCCTCATTTTAATGAGGTACAGACAATAAGTATTATAAAAATTTCAATTTTATTCCATATCACTTTTTCCTTTTGAAAAAATATGCAATTGCCAGTAACCCTGCGACAGAGAATATAATTTCGAATCCAAAAATTTTATTGTCGGAGTTACTTGTTTCATTTATTGCAGGTGAAACTAATGGTTCAATTTCTGATGATAATTTTACCAGCCAGATTTTATCAGAACTACTGCTTGCTATTACATAACCCCCATCAGAAGTCTGCTGGATTGAACGACCTACATGAATTTCTCCTAATAAATCGCCAATTGTCTTAATCCATTCTTTACTTCCATTCTTATCTGCTTTTAAAATGCAAATATTGCCCACATCAGCTTTACCAGTTATGATATATCCTTCATCAGATGTCTGCTGAACAGAATAACCAATATCCAAGCAAGGTCCCCCAAAAGGATTATTCCATTCTTCATTTCCGTATAAATAGGTTTTTAAAAGGTAAATATCAGTCAAATTGGTTCTGAAAAACTGGCTACTACCAACAATTATATACCCCCCATCAGTAGTCTGCTGGACAGAATAACCACAGTGCCCTTCAAACGTCTTATCCCACTCCTTAGTTCCATTTCCATCAATTTTTAGAAGGTAAAAGTTATTTACATCAACTTTACCGGTTATAATATAACCTTCATCAGAAGTCTGCTGGACGTAATAACCTTCATCCAAATTTGGACCCCCGAATACTTTGTTCCACTCTTCATTTCCGTTTTTATTTGTCTTAATGATGTAGATATCGTTCTCCCCGGCCCCGAAAGACTGTGTATTGCCAGATATAATGTACCCTCCATCTATAGTTTGTTGAACACAATACCCTTTATCTCTGGATGGACCGCCAAATGTCTTGCTCCACTCTTCATTTCCATTCATGTCTGTTTTTATAAGATAGACATCATTTTCACCAGACCCAAAAGAAAAAGTATATCCGGATATGATGTATCCTTCATCAAATGTTTGTTGAACAGATAAACCTCCATCTTTTTTTTGGCCTCCATACGTTTTATTCCACTCTTCATTTCCAATTCCATCTACTTTTAGCAGGATTATGTCAGCAGTAGAAGTAGTACCAGTTATTATATATCCACCATCAGAGGTCTGCTGGATGGATGGACTGAAGATGTTTGTCTGAGAATTTTTATACCACTCTACATTTGGTACTTCAGCACTTATTGATATAGAGGAAACATTGGCAACCTGAACAATTATCGAATTTGAACCAGAGGAAAAATATGTGCCATCAGGATCGTTATACGTCACAATTGCAGGGTAGAAAATAAATTTCCCGGGATTTGTTGCTTTTAGCAAATATTTCAAGGTTTGTTTTTTTCCAGGTTCAATATTTTCAAAGTTCACTAGATCCGGTTCTTTTAATATTTCGAAACTATTTGGGATTCGGTCTTCAATTTCTACATTTTTAGCAATTCTACCGCCTATGTTTTCGATTATGATTGATAATATTGCTCCCTCTTCTTCTAAAATTATGGGCGGAGAGACAGATTTTACAAGTATGAGATGAGGTGTTTCTTCAATATTATATTCTTCTAATATGGAAACGGTAGGTTCAGAGTAGGCATATTTACGGATTCGAAACCAATCACATTCACCGTCATAAATCGATATAAGCCCTATCTTATTCACGGTTTTAATATCATTATTCCTGAGAGTTACAGTGTTAATAAGGTTCCAGTTACAATCAAAAATTTCTACTTTTGCAGACTCTCCTGAAATCGTGGTACGGATAATATACCAAGTCCAGCTGTTAATCCCGGATATTGGGGACGTATTAAATTGATGCATCGATTCTGGTTTTTTTTTAATTTGTATCGACTTGATATCTCCGGTATTTAATAAAAATTCCCAACGTGAATTGGTGTCGCTCATCCCACCTGTCATACCAACTTCATTACCTCTGATTTTTGATTCAACAGTTATGTTATCTGTTAGGGTGATATCTTTAATAAATATTGCTGAAAAATAGAAATTCGGTGCTTCATCAGATGTTTTAATTGTTCCGTCACTTTCGATCCATTTTTTTTCATTATCATGCCATCTATCAGTATAGGTTTCGTCATTAAAATCATCAAAAAATTCCAGCGTTGCATCTCCATCACTCACATTGCTTGCTTTTTCATTTCCATAATACATTTTAATATTTATATCCCTGTTTGCTGGAATTTCTGGGAATTTTACCCATATATTTGCATTTTTTTTATTCTGATCATATTTTTCAATCTATATATCAAGCTCTTTTCCACTTTTAGTAAATCTAATGTCAGAGCCATCAGACTTTGCATTATCTGGAAAATTTGAAGAATCAAATTTGAGTAAAACTTGATAGTCTTTTAAAGCCTTTCCCGAATTTTCTGTAATTATAATCTCTCTATAATAATTCCAATCTCCTCCACCCGAGTTTGAAAGTGCAGAGGCTGTGTCAACATTAGATAACAATAAGATAAATAAAATAAGGGTAAAAATTTTCAAGGTCATTTCGTTTAACCACCATATTAGATAATAACACAATTAATTTTCTTATCTGGTTTCTTAGTTAAGATTTTAAAAAGATTCTCCTAACTGTTTAATGAAAAAGTATCCAAGTTTACAAAGAAGGTGGTCTCCTATTTAAAAAATATACAGCTGATAGTAATCCTATAGTAAATAATAATGTTCCAAATCCGGAAGTATTTTCCTCCATGGATGAATCAATTGAGACATTATCTAATAATGTTTTATTTATTATATTTGGGGTTTTTAACGGTGTAGCAATGTCTACCTGAATAGTTATGGGATTTGATTCATTGAAAAATACTGTGTCTCTATCATCTTTATAAATCAATGTTGAAGGGGACATTATAAACTTTCCAGTTTCTGTTGCTTTAATTGAATATTCGAAGTTTTGATCTCCCCCGGGCTCTATTTTTTCGAGAAATAATGATCTTGTCCCACTTATAAATTCAAAGCCGTTGGGAACTGTATCTACTATTTCTATATTTTCAGCATCTTTATAACCAGTGTTTTCAACCATGTTTGATATTATTATATTTTCTCCTTCGTGAATTATTGATGAAGAAGTTGATTTTGTTAAAGTCAATGATGGTATTTCCTTTATAATAAATTCTTCAGATACAGAAACAGAAGGTTCCGGGGATGTATATTTACGTACTCTAAACCAATCAAATTCACCACCGTGGGCCGAGATAAGTCCAACCCGATTACCAGTATCCCTATAAGAGTAACCTGCAGCAGAGTTGAGAATGTTCCATCCATAATCAAAAAGTTCTGCTTTTGCAATTGGTCCCAAAGTTGTGCCACGAATAATATACCATGTACGATTGTCAATATTAAAAATTGGGGAATATCTAGTTTGGAGGAGATTTCCATCAGATATTACAGAAACGCACACTGAATTTTTATGTTTAGCATCTATGTGATAGGACCAACAATTCGAAGAGTTATTCATCCGAGTTGCCACACCAATTTGGTGACCTCTCAGTTTAGATTCAATTATTATATTATCTGTAATAGCAACATCCTTAGCGTATATTGCTTTTTTTGCGTTATCAGTTTGTATTATTGTTCCTTTGCTTTGTGTCCAATTTCCTTCTGCTACTTCCCATTTATCTGTATATGTTACATCATTAAAATCGTCATGAAACTCCATTACGGCATCTTTATTACTTATACTCCCTGCTTTTTCATTCCCATAATACATCCTGATCTTGACTTCCTTATTTGCCAGAATGTTGGGAACCTTCACCCATATTTTTCCAGTCTTCTTATTGATGTTAAATTCTTCAATCCACATATCAAGTTCTTTTGTACCTTTCGTGAATCTTATATCAGAAGCATCAGGTTTTACTTCAATTAGGAAATCCATCTTATTTAGTTCTACAAATATTTGATAGTCATTCAATGTATTTCCAGAGTTTTCCTTAATCGTGATCACTCTATAATATTCCCAATCTTCTCCACCCGAATTTGAAAGAGAAGAAGCTATACCAATACTAAATACCAAAAAAGTGAAAAAAGCAAAAAAGACAATTTTGAGTGCCATCAAATCCAACAACCTTGATTATTTTAATTGTGAATTGTTGTGGTTATTATGTATTTATAATTTTCGAAAAATAAATTATATATATGATAAAAAATAGTTTTATATAATTCCATGTTATTCTTCCATTAGTACTATATTTGCTAAAAAACACCCAGGCACTGCTAAACGTTTAAATTCCCGTAGATACCAAAATCAATACTGCAGATACCAGTGGTATGGTAAGATTATCGTCCAGCATGTGGCCGCGTATCTGCCAGGGTACACCGTCGGCCAGTGTCGCACCCAGGGCGCCCAGTGCCACTGAATAGACTTGCAGCGGTGCAAGTCCGGGCGCATGGGCTGCAAGATAACCGGTGGAAAAACTTACCAGCAGCATTACCAGCAATATGGGCACAGGTTTTATTGGCAGGCGCGTCTGCCTTACATCGGCTTTTTTACCCCACATGGCACCGGCAATGCCCGAAGAAAAATCACCCAGGACTGCCATGGTCAGCGCAGTAATGGCAATGGTCTTCGGGAACAGTGCAATAACAATACAGGCCGCAGTGATCGAATAGACATACCCTGCCACCCTGTGCTCCTCTGATGGGCGCAGGAGGACTGCCGGATACCTGAAAGATCCGTGCAGTCTCATCCATTCTAACTGCAGTGTCACAATCACTAGCGGGCTGAGCCAGAACAGGACTGTAAAACGGTCAGTGAAATAATATACCACCAGGATGAGCATTCCTGCTAAGTGAATTGATTTACGGAGTAGCTCTTTTGAGAGAATAACAGACATAACTATAAAATATTATAAATTATTATTCAATTGGGGTGCCGGCATCCTCAAACCTGGTATGGCCGTGTACAAGGTCGTATACGGTGTCTGCGATGGTATCAATGGGAGAGCGAACCTGTTTCATGGAATCCCGATCCCTGATCGTGACGGTGCCGTCTTCCAGCGAATCGTAATCTACTGTGATGGAATACGGCGTGCCGATCTCGTCATTCCTGCGGTAACGCCTGCCTATTGTACCCGAATCATCATAGGCTGCCATCAAGCCTTTATGCTTGAGTGCGGATTCTATCTCTCTTGCAGGCCCTATCAGTTCTACACGGGTCAAAAGCGGCAATACGGCAGCCTGTACCGGCGCTACTTCGCTCTTCAGTCCCAGTACTATCCTGCCCTCGTCCTCACCCTGTACCTTGTCTTTACCCTGTTCCTGTTCCTCGTCTTCGCCCTGCACTTCCTCTTCCCTGAAGGCATGTTCCAGCACCGCATAGATTATCCTGTCGATACCGAAGGAGGGTTCAATGACATGGGGCACGATGTTCTCACCGTGTATGGTCTCGCTCACCTGCTGTATCTCGTACATATCATGGGGTATGTCCACCTGTCCCCCGTCAACCTGGATACTGATCATCTCATCGCTATTGGGATCAGACATGTTTCCGGCATCCATTGACTTCAATGCGTCCATGACAGCCTTTGCCTTGCCCTTAAATGCAGGTCCTATCTTACCCATATCAGGTTTGACCACCACTTTTTCCACAACCCTGGATTCATCATATTCCACATACACTGACAGGTCGGTCTTGCTTACCTTGCTGTGGGCGTTTAGGTCATAGTCGGTACGGTCGGCTATACCCACGATCTCCACCCAGCCAAACCTGTCCGACAGTATCTCGGCATCCCAGCAGTCTATCGCATAATGAGCCATCTCATCCTTCATGTGCTGCCTGAAGCGCAGCCTTCCAGGGGATACACCCACACGCACCAGGAACTGGTGTGTCATTGCAAGTGCATATGCCAGGAACTGGTGGGCGATGATGTCCTGCTCCACGGCATTGCCCAGACTCATCTCGATCTGGTCCTGGCCTGATGATTGGGCAGGGTCTGAATACAGGATCAAAATATTATTTTTTATTTTCTCAAATCCGGGATGAGTTTTATCCCTCGGGTCTACGAAAATCTCGGCCTCCGCCTGGGTGAACTCCCGCAACCTGATTACACCCTGACGTGGTGATATCTCATTTCGGTATGCTTTTCCTATCTGGGTAACCCCAAAGGGTAATTTTTCCCTGTAGAAGCGCAGTAGCCGTGGGAAATTCACGAACATGCCCTGTGCGGTTTCCGGGCGCAGGTATCCAATACGTTTTGAATCCGGACCGATGGACGTGCTGAACATGAGGTTGAACTCGTATACATCGCCCAGTTCGCCACCGCAGTCAAGACATTTGATATTGTTTTCCTTGATAATAACTGAAAGTTCATCCGGGGTTAGCGTGTCGGGATTGCTGGCAAAATCCTCTACGAGGTGGTCTGCCCTGAAGGATTCATGACACCTCACGCATTCGGTCAGTGGATCTGAGAACCCGCCCACATGTCCCGAAGCCACGAACACGTCCTCGATTCCGATGGTTGGCACCTCAATCTCGTAGTAACCTTCATTGATGACGTAAATATCGCGCCAGATATTTTCGATCCTGCGCTTAAGCATGGCGCCCAGGGGGCCATAATCATAGAACCCGGCCGTACCGCCATAAATTTCGAACGAGTTCCAGAGGAATCCCCTCCTCTTTGCCAGTTCGATAACATTGTCGTATTTATCCATAGTTAACCACATGCTTGCTTTAGATTTGATTTGTAATGTCGGGAGATTAAATATTATTTATCCTGACTACTCCCAGGTATCTGACAGGAGTTCATCAACATGAATGCTTTTGTCGGTCCTGACCATATACAGTCTGGTCCACCAGATCATTATCAACGGCTGGATCGTCACCAGTATCAATACCTGACTGCCCATTGACCAGATTATGTTCAATCCTACACTGCCAATAAGGGCAATTACTTCGCCTATAATTAAGAAAACAACTGCTATTGCAGTGGAAACTGTAAAAATGACCAGCCACATTGCAAATACACTAAGCTTGTTTTCCATGAAGAAACCATATCCCCTTATGATCCCATCCATGGCCCCGATTCTTTCTATCACTATGGAATACAGCGCGATTGCCAGGACCACATTCAGGATTAGCAGGTATATGACCCACATGACTATGCCTATGATCAGTAGCAGTATGCCGGATGTGAACTGGGTGGATTCCATGACCTCCATGTAGTTCCTAGTCAAAATGATACCCGGTACCACGAAAATGATGCCTGCGAGATACATCAGCATTATCAGGAAACTAGCTAGGAAGATATTGATAAAATTGCTGTTGCCTGCATTGAACATATCTTCAATAGATGTATCACCCCTTGCTGTTGCGTTCTGGCTCATGCCCACTGCACCTGCAAAAAAATATGCATTGAATAGTAACAGTATTAGAAAAACCAGTAAAACCAGGAAGGCTATGATTATTACGCTAGTTGGATTTTCCATGATGGAACCTGACATCAGGTCCAATAATTCGTCCTCTGTCATGGAAGCCATACCTGAGAGGTACTGGGAGAAAAAAAATAACATTGCTGCTATGCCAGCAAAGAACATGACAATGAATTGTACCACATAGTTTGTAAGCAGGGGGATACAGATGTTCAGGTTTTGGGTCCAGGTATGGAACCCCTTAATGATAATATTCTCCAGATTCTCGTTCATGCATACTAATATATGATTTCACTATAAAAAATATACGAATTCCGTGGGCATTTGGATAAAATGAATACGAATTTTGTATTATGGGACAAAATATATACTAATTAAGAACTGTTCCACAGTTAATTCTTTCTTTTACCTACTATGAAATCCTCTGTGTACTGGTATGCCACATCATCAGTATATTGTTCGGGTGGATGCTTCATAAAAAAGGATGAAGGAGATAAA
>Ga0255420_10146_pt1 | contig 15411 bp, 17 predicted proteins | sample ANMaggSeSYBR02I3_FD_182630 | JGI IMG/M metagenome (GOLD analysis project Ga0255420, IMG submission 182630) | Sediment cell enrichment communities from methane seep in Santa Monica Basin, California, United Staets - ANME aggregate JGI... | ecosystem: Environmental > Aquatic > Marine > Cold seeps >...
GGGAAAGGACGGGGAAGTGGATATAGAAATGGATGTGGAGAAAGATACGGGAAAGGATGCGGGGATGAACCTGACCTGGTAGCACTGGGCTGCCCCCATTACTCTGCCAGTGAACTGGAAGAAGCGGCACGCTTACTTAAAGACCATAATCCTGCAAAGGAGGTATGGATATGCACGTCCCGCAGGGTCAGGGATGCAAATCCCGGACTGGTACGCAAAATAGAGGACAGCGGCGCAAAAGTGTTTGTTGATACCTGCATGGTGGTATCACCAGCCACAGACCGTTTCGGATGTGTACTGACAGATTCGGGTAAAGCCTTCAAGTATATCCCGAACCTGTGTGGTGTAGGGGCCAGGATTGCACACATGAATGACTGCCTGGCAGGAGAGGATGGCGATTAGGACCTTAAAAGGCAGGCCGATCTCCAGGGGACAGGCTGAAGGTGAGGCACTGGTTACGACCCAGTCCCTTTCATTCCTGGGCAGTATAGACCCTGCCACCGGGTTAGTGGTTGAGAAGGGACACAAACTTGAAGGTAAGGATGTGACAGGGAAGGTTCTTGTGTTCCCTTCGGGAAAAGGTTCCACTGTGGGGTCGTATGTAATGTACCAGTTGAAAAAGAACGGGACTGCCCCCGCGGCAGTTATAAACAGGTCCGCCGAACCTATTGTAGCAGTAGGGGCCATCATATCTGACATACCAATGGTGGACAGCACAAAACCGGATGCCGTCGATACTATAAGAACCGGGGATCGGGTCAGGGTCGATGGGACCAGTGGGGCTGTTGACATTTTATGAACCACACTGAATTTATGAACCATACCGAAGATAATGGAACTGGCAAGCAGGGAATAGAATCTGCTATTATTAGGATCATCGAGTCAGAAATGCCGGATTTCAGGATATATGAGTATGCATTTGAAGATGGTTCATATTTTTTTTACGGTAATCCGATCAATCCGATCAATGACCCAATGAACGTGATCAGACGCCTCTGGGTTCCATTTTCAAGTATGGGCTATGACATCCGGATGGTCTATGAACTGGGTGAGTATGTACTTGTAATAAGCCCTGTTGTTGAAAAGAAGGACAGGGTCTGGATAAATGTCGTACTTGCAACTATTACCTTTTTCACTACAATGTTCGTGGGTTCCATGATGTTCGGTATTGACCCCTTTTCAAATTCGACAGCTATATTGAAAGGTTTGCCTTTCACTCTGGCCATCATGTTCGTTTTGGGTTCACATGAAATGGGGCATTACATAGTTGCAAGAATACATGGTATGAAAACCTCATTGCCATATTTCATTCCCTTTCCCGGTTTAGTGGGGACTATGGGTGCAGTGATAAAACATAAGGGACCTATCCCAAACCGGAAAGCCCTGTTCGATGTGGGTGTGGCAGGCCCCATTGTAGGATTGTTTGCATCAATAATAGTAACAGTGATCGGCTTATCACTTACCCCAATGAACACAGTTATTCCGGATGGCTCAATGTTCTTAAAGCTATCACTCCCGGTTCTGTTTCTTATAATCGGGAACCTTACAGGAGAAATCGGGACTGAAACAGTTATGCATCCTGTGGCCTTTGCAGGCTGGGTCGGCATGCTTGTGACCGCACTGAACCTGATACCTGCGGGCCAGCTTGACGGTGGACATATGCTGCGTGCCATGATTGGTCCGAGGTCAGCCTATGTTTCTGCCGTGGTACCTTTCGTTCTGCTTTCACTTTCATTATTCATCTATTTCGTTATGCAACAAAATGGTGGTATGTGGCTGTTCTGGGGATTGATCATCACACTGTTTGCAGCGGTCGGCCACCCCGAACCCCTGGAGGATTCGGATTACCTGGGTAGCAGCAGGATAATATTGGGGCTGCTGGTATTCGGGGCAGGCCTGTTGTGTGTAACACTCGTCCCGATCCAGGTGTAGGGGGTTTGCAAACCTGGACCGAGTAAGTTTCAGGCTGGACAGCAAGAACCGCAACAGCCTTGCCGCCCTTATGCCCCTGGTTCAGGGGGCGCAGTTGGTGCATAAGCCCGTAGATGGAATTATGGCGTATAGTTTTGCTACTGCACAGGCTAACAGGGTCTTTAATGAAATAAAAAACTCATCTACTGATTCCATTTACATTGCAGGCGGCCCGCACCCTTCAGCAAGGCCTGGTGAATGCCTTGAATATTTCGACTACGTAGTGATAGGGGAAGGGGAGGAAACACTGCCCGAACTTATTCGCAGCATAGGCAACGGTGATCGTGATCCGGCTTATGTGAAGGGGATAGCATACCAGGATGGGGGGCGGTGTGTGATTACCGGAAAAAGACCTCCTGTTGACCTTGATAAGTATCCTCCGTTCTCAGTAGACGGGCTTAAGGGTTATATCGAGATCAGCAGGGGCTGCCCTTATAGTTGCGGCTACTGCCAGACTCCACGCCTCTGCGGACACAGGATGCGTCACCGCAGCCCTGAAGTGGTGGCTGGATATGCCGGTATGATGCGGGATGTGAGGTTTGTCTCACCCAATGCTTTTGCCTATGGGTCAAGCGGGCAGGGGGCCGAACCTGGTATGGTACAGGCGTTGCTGGAGGCCATCCCTGACAGGGGCAGGATATTCTTTGGCACTTTTCCATCAGAGGTCAGGCCAGAGTTCGTGACCAGAGAGATGCTTGAACTGGTGAAGCAGTACTGCCACAACACATCGTTGAGCCTTGGCGCGCAGAGTGGCAGCCAGAGTGTGCTGGACGGAATCGGCAGGGGTCATACGGTTGAGGACGTAAGATATGCTGTTGAACTATGCAGGGACTACGACCTGAGGCCTATTGTGGATGTTATATTCGGGCTGCCAGGTGAGACAGTCACTGACCAGCAGGAAACGCTGGACCTGGTTGGATTTGTGGTAAATAAAGGCGGGCGTATACATTCCCATTACTTCACACCCCTGCCTGGGACGCCGCTGGAGGATGCAGTGCCGTCAACTGTGGGCAGGGATGTAAACCGGGTAATGGGGCAACTGGCCCTGGGCGGGAAGGTTACGGGCGTGTGGGAACCGGATGTTCGCAGATGGCGGTATGTCCCGGAATGTAAAAATCACAATGCTCGTGGGCTCCGGGATATGCTTAAATAAAATGTGACATGAATGTTAATAGGTAGATTATTATGATATATAATGACAGGATCGTTATTGATCACGCTATTTTAGGCGAGAAACCCATCATCAGGGGAACACGTATCTCAGTGGAATTTATCCTTGAGTTGCTGGGAAATAACTGGTCGCATGAAAAGATTATCGAGAACTATCCTCAACTTGAGAACGAAGATGTTTTAGCTGCGCTCAATTATGCTTTGCACCTGCTTAAGACGGAACACATTTATCCTGTACCACATAAGGCTACTGCATGAATTGTAGCAATATAATTGTTGCTGATGAAAATATACCAATTTTAGTCATACGCGGCTTAAGAGCACGCGGATGTGACATCGTATCAATTGTAGAAGAAGCCAGAGGATGCAGTGATGAGATTGTACTTGATATTTCCATAAAACATAAGGCTGTATTGGTTAGTTTTGACAAGGAATTCGGCAGTAGGGTGTATCGTAATATACCAGGTGCCTTATGCGGATTTGTGCTGTTGCGAATTCCCCCCCTCTCTCCAGAATATATACTAAAAACACTTGAGTGGCTTATTTTTGAATCTGGTATTGAACTTAAAAGAAATTATATTGTGATCGATAAGTCAAAGGTCCGTTCTTTCCCTATGGTTTGAGTGATGGGAAGACGAAGATAGGTTATGCTGGGTACAAGCACTTTGCTAAAAAGTGAAAAACATGTGGATGTTCCGATCTCTGATAGATGACTGATAGAGCCAGCATCTGAAATTGCTTTAATCTCCATGAAGTCCCCATTGAATGTCTTCTTCAATTGCTGCCTCAAGTCTCACCAATTGTTTTTGCTCTACCATGCTGCGAACAGCATCCCTGATGGCTTCTGAACGATTGGCATACCACCCTTCTTTGATCAAGGCATCGAGTTCTGCTACCAGTTTTGATGTCAATTTAGCAGGTATTGTCTGCAATTGTATCACCATGGTATACTATGGTGGTTTAGCTTATATTTTTTTTGGAGGACGAGGTGCACAGAACGGCAGCCAGAGCATGCTGGATAGAATCAGCAGGGGTCATACAGTTGAGGATGTGAAATGTGCTGTCGAACTATGCGGGGACTACAACCTGGTGCCTATTGTGGATGTTATATTCGGGCTGTCCGGTGAGACAGTCGCTGACCAGCAGGAGACGCTAGACTTAGTCGGGTTTGTGGTAAATAAAGACGGGCACATACATTCCCATTATTTCACACCCCTACCCGGGACGCCGCTGGAGTATGCAGTGCCGTCGCCTGTGGGTAGGGATGTAAATCGGGTGATGGGACAACTGGCTCTTGGCGGCAAGGTTACGGGTGTGTGGGAGGCGGGGGTTCGCAGATGACACAATGCTGGTGTTTAGAGTGGCGGTGCATTTGGATTCAGAGATGTTATTGGTGGATGTGGTTTTGTCGGTGGGGAATGCGGCTTGTTGAAGAAAGACCCGGAAGAAGGAAATTTATTAGAAAAAAGTAAATTGACAGATATCAGATATATTTAGGTTTATTCAGGTTTTTTGTTTATCGGTTAAATTGTAAGAAGTAGAGGATTCCAGAACCATGACCTGTCTTTTATTTCGGTTAGTTCATATTCTATTTTTGATATTCTTGTATCAAAGAGAGTATTAAAGTCAACCCTCAGGGAATGGATTTCAGAAGTTATTTCTATTTTACTTTGATCTACTTTATCACCAAGGTTACTAAAACCATCTTCGGTGACAGTAATGAGTTTTTTAAATAAATCGATAGCATTATCCAGTCTTTCGTCAGTTTCTCCATCACCAACAACCTTATTAAAACCTTCATAATCATCTGAATAAGTGGAATATTCCTGCTCGATATTAGTAACATTGATAAGGCTATTTGAGATATTTATTGCCTGAATTAGCTTATCCAGTTCTGATTGCTCCCCCTGTGCAATGATCTTTACTCTGCCATTAGGAATGTTTTGAATAAATCCCTTAATACCTAATACATTGGCTATAGATATGACTTTTGCCCTGTAACCAACACGCTGGACATTGCCTGAAATATGGAGAGTAACTTTTTTCATTGAAATTTCTTTTATTTGTGAACTAGCATAAAGGTTTCTAATGAAGGTGGTTGTTTTTACAAGCTTACATAAATTATATCTTTTAACAGCTATGGCATAGACAACAACCACCGATCTACTTTTCATTTTCCAGCACAGTAACGCCTACGCCCAGATCAGCAGCGCCAGGGATGAGGTGCACAGAACGGCAGCCAGAGTGTGCTGGACGGAATTGGCAGAGGTCATACGGTTGAGGCCGTAAGATATGCTGTTGAACTATGCAGGGACTACGACCTGAGGCCTATTGTGGATGTTATATTCGGGCTGCCCGGTGAGACAGTCACTGACCAGCAGGAAACGCTGGACCTGGTTGGATTTGTGGTAAATAAAGGCGGGCGTATACATTCCCATTACTTCACACCCCTGCCTGGGACGCCGCTGGAGGATGCAGTGCCGTCAACTGTGGGCAGGGATGTAAACCGGGTAATGGGGCAACTGGCCCTGGGCGGGAAGGTTACGGGCGTGTGGGAGGCGGGGGTTCGCAGATGACACAATGCTGGCTGTTGCCCACACACCCTGTCAGCAGTGCTAGTGTCAAGTCAACTCTATAATGTTGTAAAGTATATGTCATATGTCCCCCATATTCAACTTGAGGGGAATAAATATGAAGAAATACATAGTGACACTTACTAAAGATGAGCGAGAAACTCTTAGCGCAATTACTTCAAAGGGAAAACATAAATCACAGAAAATTCTTAACGCCCTGATTCTACTTGGGTGTGATGAGGGTGAGTACCAGACAAAACGTTCGACCAATGAAAAAATTGCCCACATACTGAACATAAGTATGAGAAAGATCGACCGGGTGAAGGAACGATTTGTTTCGGAAAGTATCGAGGTTGCACTCAACGGAAGAAAGAGAAAACGCATCTACGATAAAAAAGCTGACGGGGATTTTGAAGCTCATTTGGTTGCAGTAAGTTGCAGTGAGCCACCTGAAGGCTTTGCGAGATGGTCTTTGAGGTTGTTAGCTGACAAGGTTGTCGAGCTCGAATATATTGATAGCATTTCCCATGAAACGGTACGCCGTATCCTAAATAAAAGAAATTAAGCCTCGGAAGCAAAAAGGTTGGGTAATTCCTCCAGAGCAAAACGGTAACTTTGTTGCGAATATGGAAATTGTGTCGGATGTTTACAAATGTCCGTTTGATCCACGATATCCTGTTGTATGCATGGACAAATCAAAGTATGAGAGTTGGTTGAATATGGCTGAGATTGAGTTGAACGTGCTCACAAATCAGTGTTAAAAAGAAGAATCGATGACATCAAGGTTGTCAGTAAAAAGGTACTGGCATGGCAAAAATACAGAATCAAAAAAAGGTGAAAGTTAATTGGCATTTTACAACTGATGATGCAAGGATTAATTTATCTCGGCTTTATCCGACACCTGAGGGTTGACTTGACACAAGTTTATAGAATAGTGCCGTCTTTACCATATTATTGTAACCTCTTATTAGGTTACTATATGTTTTATTAAGGACAAATAATAAATTCGGTTATAAAAATGATCAAATTATGGGACCATAAGAAGAGTTTTCAGCATAATCGGGATACTCTATCTAACAGCATGAGATTAGTGCTCGCAATAACATTATTCATTCTCCTTACCACCCCAACAGGTGCTATCAACATAGAGGAAGGTGTGACAATTCCCATCATGGCAGCATATTCCACAATAGAAGGGGAGACTGGTGTACTGCTAAATGCCACAGTCATCGTTACCGAGGGCAATGGCCATGTGTTCGTGGATACCCAGCCGTACACGCAGGTAGACCTGCAGGGTTCGGCCAGGATGGCTACACTTGTGGCATCGGATATTACAGGAATTGACCCAACCAAACACGACTTTTATTTCATAATCGAAGTGACTTCACCCATCATCAGTGGCCCCTCTGCCGGTGCCGCACTCACTATAGCCGCCATAGCCGACATAGAGGACTGGCAGTTGATTGATGGCGTTGTTATGACAGGAATGATCAATCCGGACGGAAGTATCGGACCAGTGGGCGGCATTCCGTATAAACTCGATGCTGCTGCACAGCACGGCACGTCCTTGTTCATCGTACCCGAGGGCCAGATAAATGTAGTAGTTATAAAAAGCACTATTGTACGCAAAGGGGCTTTTGTAGCCGTAGAAGAAAAGACAATTGAAGTAGACCTGGTAGAACTGGGTAAAGAGCTGGATGTGGAAGTAGTAGAAGCAATAACCATCGAGGACGCAGTGGAACTATTCACTGGTCATGAGATACACAGGTCCGAACCACCTATAGGCGTATGGTCAGCAGAATACCTGGATGTGCTACGTCCGCTTGGCAGGAATGTACTGGATGAAGCAAACCAATTATACCTTGTGGCAGTGAATGAGACCACACTGTTCTCCAACACCCTGGATATACAAAAGGACTGCTGGACAAGGCTCAGGAGCAATATGATGAGCAGCAATACTATGGGGCCACCAATACGGCCCTACTGGTCATGAATAACCTGAAGTTCATACTATGGTGGGAAGAATATACCAATGCCACAGACCAGGACGAATATCTTAATTATCTTTACCAAACCGTAAGCCTGGAGGTCAACCACAGCCGCCGGGAAGTTGAGCGGTTCAAAGATGATGGGGTGAAGGACGTAGATGGTGTGGGTGCTGCCGAGATAAGGGTAGTAATGGCAGAACAGTTGCTGGAAGATGCACGCTCAACCGAAACAGAGGTTGATTATGTTAAGACCCTGGCACTGGCATCAATGAGGAGCGAAACCGTACTGTGGTGGCTATCACTTGTGAATACGGACCACACAACCGAAGACGGTATGTTAAAAGACAGGGCCGGATGGTACGTGGGAACGGCTTCATCAGTGGTCACATATGCACGGACCATTATCAGTGAGTCCGATAGCATGCACGGGCTTTCAGGACTGCTGGACGAAGCAGATGTATCCCTTGATAGAGCAATGATAGAATATGAAAGGGGATATTACAGTGGTTCCATATATGATTCGTTACTGGCTTATGTGCAGGCCAGTACTGCTATTAGCCTGATGGGATATTCCGATGTGGGTACAAAGATACAGCGCGGTGCCGATGCCGCAAGAGTATCGATTGAAGAGTCAAGGAATGCCGGTATTGAGCCAGTCCTTGCAGTGAGTGCATATGAGTATGCGGATTCGCTGGAGTCGCCCAGCCAGCAGATTGTGGAATATAACTATGCCAGGGTGCTGGCCAAGACCACATTACAGTTGACCACAGTTTCTAACGTGAGCCACAGTGACGTATCTGCAACGCCCATTCCGCTGAAGACTGTTAGCCCGACACCAACCCCTACCCCCCAAATACATGCAGAGAATGGACTGGACGTGCCTGGTTTTCTAATTATTTCCGGGATATTGGGATTGTTTGCGGTAATGATACTACTCAGGAGGTAGCGGGTGCAACTGTATGTGTTTATAATTTCCTATACGTCATGTCTGATATATCCCAGCAGGTCATCCCGTCCCAGTTCATGTATCCGGCTCCTGATCAATCCGGACAGTGCTTTCAGATCCCCTTTTTTCGCACTAACAGGTATGAGTTTATCAGGCCATTGTTTCCAGGGCGGCAGGATGTCCAGCCTTTCGGCCACACCATCCATCACACTATCCCTGTTCTTGTCCTTTGTTTTATCAATCTTATTAACAGCTACGACCACATCCAGCCCAAGCTCCTGTAGGAACTGGTACATCTCAACCTCAAGTGGAATCTCCCCCCGTCCACTCCAGCGGTCCACTATTTCTGCGAATGACTGACCATTTAACACCAACACTGCCAGGATGATACGGTCACTATGGTCCTCAATATACCTGACAAATTTTGTTTTAATAATATCCTGCTTGCGGTCCTTTACCCCGCTCATAAAGCCAAAACCAGGCATGTCAGTTACGATCAGGTCGCCTGATACCAGGTTTTCGGGCCTGCGGGTAACACCGGGGCGCCGTCCGACAGGAACATGCTTACCAGTAAGGCTCCTGATAAGTGTTGACTTACCTACGTTCGAACGGCCGACGAACACGATCTCATATTTAGAAGCATTTTTTTTATCAGGGGAAGCCATAACAGTGCAATAAAGGATAGTAGACTGCAATAAACCTAATTGAATAAATCACCGGAATTGACCATCTGATAAATTACCAGAACTGACCATTTAATAAAGCATCAGTACGGTCATTGGTACTCTGGTTCAATTTCTTAATTTCTACCAGGTACTGCCCATCCACATACAATGGCTCACCAAATTGCGCATCAATTCCCAATAACCTCAGGTGGTTTTCGAAAAGTTGTGCCGTTTTCAGGCTGCTGACCCTTATCCTCACATTTTCAGTGATACGCTCGCCCCTTTTTCTTTTTCGAATAGTCTCCACCATTGGTTTTAAGATACTCTCACCCAACCGGCAGCTCCTGTCATGCAATGCACCCTCGTCTTCATCCCACTCTACTGACTGGAACCCCTCCCTGACAACCCTTGAAAAAAAGAAATCCCTGCCATAGTCATTATAGAACTCGAAAGCATACCGCAAATCGCTATTATTACTCTCGGAACATGTATATTTCAGGGCTGGCAGTTTCATTTTCGGGTCTTTTATCACAACACCCTCACGCCCGTCTGCTCCCAGTTCCCTGACCAGGTCGGTCACTACCCCGGCAGCGGCATCAGCCGGATAATTCCCAAAGTGCCGTACAGTCTTAATACCATAACGGTTGCACAATTCGTTTTTCATTTCCAGTGTAATGGGTCTACCTGTATCTTTCTCCCTGATATCGAATACATAGAATGCGATACATTCCACTTCCGGATAAATATCCTTTGGGACATATGGGTTATCAGGACCCACCATTTCACCGCATAGTACCAGATCGGAATGGTCCCGGAAAAATTCAAGTCCTGTCTCCTGGGTTGCTTTTTCTGTGGTATACGGACACACCAACCCGCCCCTGGTGAGAGCAAGGACCTGGTCTTGTAATTTTACAACCCTGACATTGTAACCGTTCATTTTTTCTTCAATGGCAACCAGTGGCAGTCCTTTGAAGTGTATTTGAATAGTAGGTTCAAGTACCATAGCCCTGTGTATCTTCGGGAAGCCTTTTACGATCTCGATGCCACTGACCAGATTGAAAAGAGTGGTCCCTGGCTCCACTCCCGATATCCCCTTTTCGAACCTGTAATATTCAGGAAGGAATCCGGAGATCCTCTGCAACACTCTTCTTTTTATCATGCCGGTTATCTTTGATTCCGGCATTCCCAGTGCTTTAGAAGCAATTCTTATAAATTCTTCATCAAAAAATTCCTGATATCTTTTCATGAATTGTCTAACTAAATATTCCTGGTAATGGCATCAAGAAGACTCCTGCGTGTTACCAGACCAACAAGTTCGTCTTCCAGGTTCAGGACAGGCACTCCACCAAGGTTTTTCTCCAACATCAATGAAACCACATCCTTGATCGGGGCATTTGTCTTTACTGAAATGACACCACGACTCATAATATCTTCTGCCAGCAGGTTCTTGATCCTGTTATCCTGCTGGTTGCCTGAAACAAGGTCCCTGAATGCCCGCAGCCCATTAGCGATATCATGCTCAGTAATGATTCCTATTAGTTCACCATTTTCAACAACAGGCAGCCGTCCAATATCATTATCAAGCATTATCCTCCTTGCATGGATCACCCTTTCCCCTGGCCCGATAGTGACGGGTTTGCGCATAATCTCTCCGGCATATGAATTGCCAAACGGATAGTTCTCAATGACCTGTTGCGGCGTAACCCATCCTACCACATCATCATTGTCAATGATAAGCAGTATCCCGTTGTTTTTGTTCATTAATATAACACCATCAGTAACAGGCATATCCGGCAGTACTTTATTGTAGTTATCAGTAGTCGCCGTGGCTACATGCATGGCCGAAGCAGGGAGGTTTGATTTTTTCCTTGTCCCCAGTTCCCTTGTTATCGTACGCATGGTGACAATACCATGGATAATGTTATTATGCATCACAAGGAGTCTTCTGGTACTGTATTTTTCCATAGTGTCAAGTGCATATGATAATTTTTCAGATTTATCAATTGTTACCGGTTCTGTCATTATATCCTGCATATTCATTTTTTTATCACCTACCGTGCTATAATTGCCTGTATGATGTTTTTCGCATATACGATGCCTGTTATCTCATCATCAACAACAAGTATGCCACTGATGCGCTGGTCGAACATAATCTTTGCTGCATCTGCTAAACTGCTGTTCTTACTCAAAGTAATGAGTGGCGTGGACATGATATCTTCAGCTACCAAAGACACTTCCTTTACATACCGGAATACCTTTTCGCCACCAGTATGGTTCTTGCGTGCCATCTTAACATGCTTGGATGGTAGTCCCCCTTCAGGATTTGTCATCCTGTTCAGTGCAAGGTCTGTCCTGGTAATGGTACCCACAGGTTGGTTGCTGTCATCCACCACGATTGTCCTGTCCACTTCATTGCTTTTCATCTCATGGATCACATGACTGATGCTATGGTGCCTGTGAACAGTGACAAAGAACTGTTCCATAATATCATTTACAATGGTAGTATCATCGAGGGTCGAGTAATACCGTATCAGGTCAAGTTCAGTGATAATACCAATTAAATTCCTATCAGTCTTACTCCTGACCACAGGTAATCCACTTATATTATTCTCAAGCAGGATTTCAGCAACCTGCCTGGGCGTGGCATCGGGGTATATCGTCAAAGGATCAGATGACATAACCACGCTAATTGGAATATTACCAATGGGACGCCTGCGCCATTTTGGCTCTGCCTGGTCCAGTCTTTCACTAATATCTGTCTTGGTCACCACACCTATGGGGATCACATCCGGTGATCTTGATGTAGCTTCTTTTGTCATATCATTTTCAATGACCACAAGCCTGCTTATACCATGTTTTAACATAAGGTTCCTTGCTCTTGATATGGGTTCATTTGATGCTATCAAGTAGACAGGGGAACTCATAATATCTTTTACTTTCATTGCAATATCTCCTTTGGATAGCAGATCAATCGACCAGTGCTTTGATGATATCACGTTCGGTTAAAATACCGCACAATTCTCCATCATCGATTATGGGAAGTGCTCCCACTTTATTTTTCAGCATTAATGCTGCCGCTTCACCGATATCAATGCCGGAATTAGTCCAGATGATGTCGCGCAATATCAAGCTTTTCAATGGTACCAGGAATGCATCAGAGACATCCCCTGTCAAAAGTTTCTGGAATATTTCGCCACTGCCCAGATATCTCATAATATCGGATGCAGTAATAATTCCCAGAAGTATGTTTTCCTTTACAATTGGGATTCGCCTGAACCCTTTCTCTATCATGGTCCTGGTAGCTTCACCCACAGATATATCAGGCGAAGCAGTAACTACTTTGTTACTCATATATTCTTTTATTGTTTTTGAAGTAGTAATATCTGCTACTGTTCTTACAAAATCGCGTTCTGATACGATAGCGACCACAACATTATCATCATCAATGATGGGTATGCCGCCGATGTTCTTTTCGATCATGGTTTTAAGGGCGTTTGATATATTATCATTGACTCCCAGGCTGACAACGTCCTTTTTCATGATCTCCCTGACATCTTCGTTTATGGCAGCAGCAAGGTTGCCTTTGTACCTGTTTTTGACAATATTATGTCTGAGTCCGCCACCAAGGAAATCCACAATATCCAGACTTGTGATGATCCCTACTAACCTGTTTGTACCTGCATCGGCGATTGGAACACGCCTGAATCCATATTTCAACATGGTTTTTGCAGTTCCCATAATATTGGTTGTTGGTGGAAGAGTAACGATATTTTTAGATGCAATGGCCAGGATATCACCATGGTTGTGTGAGACCCTTGATTTATAATCCACTGCCCCCCTATCCATTACTCCAGTACTATCCATTACTCTTTTATCAGACCTGTTTATATTTTGCCTCTTCATGTTTTCACCGTTTTGTTAATTAGTAAATGTATGATTATGTTTCGATACTCACTATGCTACAGTTAAAATTAATTCCATGTTATTTTCCAGCTGGATATTTTTCCATTATAGCATGGACAGTTAATTTGTTCATCGAAACCCCAAAAATAAATGTAATGCTACGATTCTATTTCCCTGCAGTATTCGCACATCAATGACCCATTGAAATAGTCAAGATTATCCGTATATTTCCCACAGTTTTCACACACACCCATGCTGATTATTTCAGGGATCTCCTTACTGGTTGAAATACTCCTTTCCCTGTGCATGTTGACAAGTTCGGATAATATGTTTCCCATCTCCACAGATACAGAAAGAAGGTCCGTATCTGTCACCAGCCCGACAAGTATCTTATCCTTGATGATGGGTATGCGCCTGATATGCATGTTAAGCATAAGATCAATGGCTTTTTGCAGGTCTTCATCAACATCAAGAGTTATCAGTGGAGTTGTCATGACTTTTGTTAAGCTGATTGAGTCTGGATTTACGTTTTTGGAAATGATCTTCTTGACCATATCATGCTCGGTAAGGATGCCTATTGGATTATGACCATCCATTACTATCAGGCTGCCCACATCAAGCTCGACCATTTTTTTCGCTGCATCTGATATTTTAATATCTTTATCGATGGTAATGGGATCACTGGTCATGATCTCCCTGACTGGCATTCCTGTTTCCATTGCATTGTACCTCCTTTGAAAACCTAATGTATACTGTAAACTAATCTATTTGATTGAATATAAAGAATTGGTAATATGGGGCCTTTGGACAAAATTCATTTTTCCTCCCATTCAAGCCTGATGAAATGAAATGTTATCCATGATCTCGACACACCCAATTTTTTAACATTGTATAGAATATTCTTCAATTGTATTTCATTAACCCTGTGCGCATCAAGTATTTTTGAGATAGTTCTAATGTCTTTGATTTTCAACTCCATCAAAACAGGATCACACAGAATAACTTATTATTAGATGTAGATATAATCAGTTTGGTAAAATATTTTTATTTTTTATAATTTTAAACGAATATTTGATTTGATAATAACTATAATATATCTGTCTTTTTCTGAAAACAATATTAAATATCTAGATATTTTATAATATATGCCGTGATTTACCATAGAAATTCTAAATACCCATAATTTCATATTATTTCAATTGAAAAATTTATATATTATAGCAATAAATACATACTAATTATGATAAATATCATCGACAGTATAGACACAAAGGTGAAAGCTGCTCAGTCAGCATTTAGCAATTATGTTGATGGGAAAAGACCAACAATCAGTGATATTGTAAAAAACACTATACTGGTCAATAACCCAGACCAAAACAAAAAATCAACAACTATCGAGATCGATAGTGATTGTCAGATCAATGCAAAAGGTAGGTTAGCACTACTGAATCCAACATGTCCAATACATGGAACTAAATATATAACTGAAAACGGTTGGACCAGCAACACAATTGAAACCATCACTGGAGACAAGGTTAAAATTATCCGTCAAATGCACATTTGTTCTAAGTGCAGAACAGTTTTTTTGCCAAGCTTGGAGTATCTTAAAATACCTTATGGTAGAATAACGAAAGATGGACAGCGTTATCTTCTTGAACTGATAATTGAAGATGGATTATCCCTTAGAAAAGCAAAAAGAAGATTGAAAAAAACCTTTGGCCTTGAAATATATATTTCCCGTCTTTGGTACTTGATACAATCTACTGGAATGAAATCTAACGAAAAAACCAATGAACTGACTGATAGCGGCATTAAATTCAGCGGAATTGTATGTTATGATGAAAAAATATTACTTAAAACCGTTAAGAATGTAGTTAAAATGACAATCTCTGATGCTGTTTATGGTTATGCTATCAAAGAAGACGTTAAGGAAAATAAAAAAAGTAATACGATAGGGTCATTTCTTATCGATGCCTTAGAAGATAAGCCTGTACTTGCAATTGTTACGGATTGTGACCCGAAATATCCGGATATTGTAAAAAATAATTTTCCAGATGTACAGCATCAGTTGTGTGTCCGTCATTTTAATGATATTATAGATGATGACATTCGAATAGCAGCTGGCCTCAATTATAGTAAAAAGAAATAACTTCCACAAAAATATCAAAAACTGAAGGGTGAGATATATTACATCC
>Ga0255420_10149_pt1 | contig 15378 bp, 8 predicted proteins | sample ANMaggSeSYBR02I3_FD_182630 | JGI IMG/M metagenome (GOLD analysis project Ga0255420, IMG submission 182630) | Sediment cell enrichment communities from methane seep in Santa Monica Basin, California, United Staets - ANME aggregate JGI... | ecosystem: Environmental > Aquatic > Marine > Cold seeps >...
GGGTATGGCAAACACACTTGCAGGATACTGGCACGGTGCCAACTGGTCAAGCCTGACATTTTTGGGTATAGGTGAGCGTGCCGGAAACACAGAAATAGAGAAGGTAGTGCTGTTTTTGCATGAGAGGATAGAAGGGTTTGATAAATATAACCTGGAAGCAGTAACTGAATTTGCCAGGTTCATGGAAAAAGAGATCGGTATCAGGGTGCCACGCAACAAGGCCGTCGTAGGTAAGAATATATTTGCCCATGAGAGCGGTATACATGCAGCCGGGGTCATCAAAAACCCATTCACTTACGAGGCCTACCTGCCAGAGCTCGTAGGTGGGAAGCGGCTGTTGCTGATCGGCGATTCATCCGGAACTGAAGTACTCAGGCATAAAGTAGAGGAGACCCTGAATGAATTGATGGGGGTCGAAGCAAAGGTACTGAAACAAGACCCCAGGCTAAAGAAGATCCAGGATCATATCCACCGGCTATATGATCAGGAACTAAGAGTATCCAGCATCTCAGATGAGGAATTGAGGGGTTATGTTGAGAAATACTTCATGTTCGAACCAATCGTAGAATCCGAAACCCACGAAAAATCAAATATGCGGTGATAAAATAATTTTACCGGCGGAAAAGCCCGCCGGTCGTTCTTGTTTTATTAGTCTATTACAACTTAGCAATAATAGCGTCAGCCATCTGGCTTAGTTTTGCACTGCCACCCATATCATACGTGACATGTTTGCCTTCTGATATCACTGATTCAGTTGCATCGAAAATTGCCTTTGCCTGGTCCTTCTCACCAAGATAATCCAGCATCCATGCCCCTGCCAATATGGTAGCTACCGGATTGACCTTATCCTGGCCCGCATATTTCGGCGCTGAACCGTGGGCAGGCTCGAACATGGCATAACTATCACCAATATTTGCCGAATATATCAACCCGATACTGCCAACCAGTGCACTGCACTCCTCGCTGATCACGTCCATGAAAAGGTTGGTGGACAGCAGGATGGATTCATTGAATATCTGGGGATTCTTGATCAACTGCTGTGCGATATTGTCAATGTGGTATTCCCAGACCTCCATCTCAGGATAGTCCTGATGAACCTTTTCCACTTCTTCAAGAATGTACCACAGGTCTGCTTGAGAATATTGCTCTTATGGATGGGCACTACTCTCTTCCAGCCCCTGCGCTTTGCTTCCTCAAAGGCATACCTGGCAATGAGGCTGCTCTGGGTACGGGTTATTTTGCGTATGGCAATATAGACATCATCGCTAAGCTTGATTTCTTCACCGATATACAACCCTTCCGTCCCTTCCCTGACACATACGAGATCCACATCCCCCAGTGGCTTTACCGTGTTCGGGAATGTCCTGGTCGGCCTGACATTGGCGTACAGGTTAAATTTCTGCCTGATAGATACGGCAACGCTCTTGGGTGAACCTGCGCCGCCTGGTGTTGTAGTAGGTCCCTTGAAACATGCATCGGTCTGTTCAAGCAGGTCCCAGGTCTCCTGTGGAATGAGTGAATCACTACCATGGGCTTCCCACCAGGTAGCTCCAGCCTCACATGGTATGAACTCTACATTTGTACCGGCAGCCCGGGTAACTGCAATCATGGCATCTACCAGCTCAGGTCCCACTCCGTCTCCTTTGATCACTGCTGCTTTTTTACTCATAATATTTCACATCTGCTCTTTCATTCGAATCCAGCCCTAATTGGGAATTATTTCACTTAAGGGCTTCGAACGGTGTTCATCCAATTGTTACAAGCTTTGAATATGTGGATGGAGATTATTTTTTATATATTCTACCTCATCCTTGTAGTACTGTAATGCTTTTCTTATTACATCGGTTTCGGGTCTGCGATACATGGCATCCATACCACCATTACCGGAATACATCTCCACTCCCCTGATCACCACTACCGGTGTACCCCAATCACCTTCGCCCATAAGAAAATTGGCAAACCCGGCTATTTCATCCACCACTGCCTCGTTGGTAACTTCCAGTTCGACCCCGAACAGGTCAGTGCTGCCCCTCCAGTCATGATGTGTGTCGATACTCGCAATCCCCAGGGCAATCCCTGTTTGCCCTTCCCGAAACGCCCTGCCATTAGTATCGGTGATGATAACACTGACCCGTTTGCCTGTCAGCCTGAAAAAATCCTCTTTAAGCTGCCTGGCAATTTCATCCGGGTCAGCGGGCAGTAATAATAATCCATCCTCCACATTTGACTCATCAATACCTGCATTGATGCAGACATTCCCGCTTACGTGCCTGACAAGGAAGATTGGGGATTCAATGAGAACTTCCGTACTTTCATTGAGCACTGCCTGGACGAAGGCCGGGTCATTTCCAATTTTTTTGGATATCCTTATGGCTTCAGGTGTGGGAGTTATCGTTCCAGGATTGATAACCAACGCCTTCGCTTTTGACACGATTGTTGAGGCGATCACAATGATGTCATGTTCCTCTATTCTCGTTCGCTCGTGGATGAGCCCGGCGAGGTCATGACCCTGTTCTATCAGGGGCATGTTATCCACTGTGAAAACACTTAATTTCAATATTATTCCTCTCACAAATTATGCTTGATAAACACTGCAGCAGACGTTCATGTTTTAGACGTTTATATTTTATAGACTTTAATCTCAATCGTTATACCCTACAGCTCTGTTGCGGTTGGGTGTGCCATCGCAACGTTTGACTGAAGCAAAAAAAATTGCAGAAATCAATATAGATACGGGTTAAATGAGGACAATTGTATTAATCTTAGAATTGTTACCAATCTACTTGTAGTGTTGCTTTTTGAATTAAAATAGTGCCAGTTACCCTTTGATTTGAAGTGGATACAGAAATTCCTTAAATTGATAAGTTGATGGGCCATTATCTGGAAAAAGTTTTTATCATATTACCCAAATACCCAATTGGAGGAAAGTAATGAGGGAAATATTTCTTTCATACGCCCGTGCAGATGACGAGCCATTTGTCAAACAGCTGTATCAAGATCTTACAGAAAATGGTATTGACGTATGGTGGGACCGCAAGGCCATGGAGAGCCGGGGCCGCACCTTCCTGCAGGAACTTCGCGATGCCATTGAGGGTTCAGACCGCCTGATCGCTGTTATCGGTCCGAAGGCGGTTACATCAGACTATGTCAGGGTAGAATGGGAGCATGCCCTTCTTTTTGCTAAAGGTGTAGTTCCCGTTTTGCGCTGCGGTGATTACGATCTTGTCCCTCCGGAACTTTCGAAGTTCCATTGCCCGGACTTTCGGAAAGAACAACCACATCAGGATTCACTTGAAGAGTTAATTGGCATCCTGGCAGAGCCAGTCCCACCTCTTGGTGCTCTTCGTACAGAAGTACACTCTTTGCCGCCACACTTCCTACCCCGTCGTGATGAACTTATTTTACTTGGAAATGCAGTACTGGCAGATGTACAACGACCAGAAACAGTAACTAGCGCCAAGCAAAAGACCGTCATTGTGGGAATGGGTGGTATGGGAAAATCGGTTCTTGCAGCCGCATTTGCACGTTCAACAGAAACACGCCGGGCTTTCACAGATGGTGTTGCCTGGATCTCGATAGGCCAGAACCCTGATATTCTTTCTAATTTAAGGCAACTTGGGCTTGCTTTTAATGATAAAATAGAGAATTATGTTGATCTGAAGACTGCCAGAGATAAATTGCCTGGAGTGCTTGCCGATAAGGTGTGCATGATAGTACTGGATGATATATGGAATGTGGCTCATGCTGAACCTTTCATCAATGCTATTGGTCCGCGCTGCCGCCTGCTGATCACAACGCGTGATGGTGGGATAGCTTCAGCACTTGAGGCAAATGAACATCGTTTAGGTGTTCTTTCTGATGCCGCTGCCCTGCGTTTCCTGGCTAACTGGTGCGATGAAGAAGTGGGCTCATTGCCGCACGAAGCCGTATCTGTTGCAAAAGAGTGCGGGAATCTTCCCTTTGCACTTGCCCTGTGCGGTGCTATGGAGCGTGATGGAACGTCGTGGCCTGATATGCTAGACGCCCTGAAAGAGGCAGATCTCACATTCATTGAGAAAAAGTTCCCAAACTATCCATATACTGATGTGCTGAAGTCGCTGAAAATAAGCGTGGATGCGCTGGAAAGTGAATATCCTGAAGCCGTAAAGCATTACCAGAATCTTGTGGTTTTTCATTCCCATAAAAAAATTCCAGAAGCTGCGATCATAACGCTCTGGACGCATACAGATAAGTTGAAAGAACGAAATGCCAGGAAATTACTCACTACGCTGAATAATAAAGCCTTGCTTACGCTTGAGGGAGAAACACCTCAACGTTTTGTTACGCTTCATGATTTGCAGCATGATTATCTGCGCGCTATTGAGGGAGATCAGGATAAACTTCATGTGGAATTATTGGAAGCATATCAGAAAAAATGTAAGGATGGCTGGTCTACGGGCCCGAACGATGGGTATTTCTTTGAGCATCTGGCGTATCATCTTGTTGAATCGGGACGAAAAGATGAACTGTGGAGGCTTCTCCTTAATTTTAACTGGATCCAGGCAAAGCTGGATGCAACTGATGTCAATTCTCTGATTACCGATTATGATTACCTGCCTGATGATCACACATTGGGCCTTGTACAGGGAGCGGTCCGTCTATCCGCACATATCCTTGCTAATGATAAAAGCCAACTTGCAGGACAACTTCTGGGCCGGCTGCAATCGTTCCAGGAACCTGAAATAAAATCAATGTTGGAACAAGCCCGTACAAGCAAAAAATGTACATGGCTGCATCCCCTTACTGCCAGTTTAACACCCCCGGGTGGTCCGTTGATACGCACCCTGGAAGGCCATACCGGCCCGGTCAGAGCTGTGATGGTGACAAATGACGGATCGCGGGCAATATCGGCATCATATGACAGCACACTGAAAGTATGGGACCTGGAAATAGGAGAGCACATACACACCCTGGTAGGCCATACCGGCCCGGTCAATGCTGTGGCGATGAACAATGATGTAACCCGAGCAATATCGGCATCAGACGATACTACACTCAAAGTATGGGACTTGGAAAAAGGAAATAACATTCATACACTGAAAGGCCACACTAGTTCAGTCAGTGACGTGGTCATTATACCTGGTGAAACGTGGGCAATTTCTGCATCAAACGACAAAACACTTAAATTATGGGATATGGAAACCGAAGAAAACATTTGTACACTGGAAAAACATTCCAACTGGATCAATGCTGTTGCAGTAACGCCTGATGGAATGAAGGCGATTTCTGCATCAAACGACAATACACTCAAATTATGGGATATAGAAAAAGGGAAAAATATTCGCACCCTGAAAGGCCATACAAGTTGGGTCAATGCTGTGGTGGTAACGCCGGATGGAACGAAGGCAATCTCTGCATCAAGTGACAACACACTCAAAATATGGGATCTGAAAACGGGAGAGAACATGCATACCTTGCAAGGTCATTCAAGTTCGGTCAATGCTTTGGCTATTGCACTCGATGGAATACGGGCAATTTCGGCATCAATGGACACAACACTCAAAGTATGGGATTTAAAAACAGGGGAGCAGATACGCACTTTGGAAGGCCATACCGACTGTGTCAATGCTGTGACTATTACACAGGGTGGAACAATTGCAATCTCTGCATCAAACGACAGCACACTCAAAGTATGGGATCTTGAAACAGAAGAGAACATGTCTATTCAAGAAGGCCATAACCGTTCGGTCAGGGCTATAGCTATAACACCAGATGGAACGCGAGCAATTTCGGCATCAGAAGACGGAACACTCAAAGTATGGGACTTGGAAACAGGAAAGAACATTCATACACTGAAAAAACATTCCGGCTGGATCAGGGATATCACAGTGACTCCTGATGGGGTGCGAGCAATTTCGGCATCTAACGACAACACACTCAAAGTATGGGATTTAGAAACAGGAGAGCAGATACATACTCTGGAAGGCCATACTAATCCGGTCTGGTCTGTGACCATAACACCTGATGGAAAATTGGCAATTTCGGTATCACGCAACAGTACATTTAAAGTATGGGACCTAAAAACAGGAAAGAACATTCATACATTGGACGGCAATACCACTTCCGTCACAGATATTGTTGTAATGAATGATGGAAACCATGCAATTTTAGCATCACTTGACAACACACTCAAGGTATGGAACCTGAAAACTGGAGACCATATTTATACATTGAAAGGCCATACTGGTTCAGTCAGGTCTGTGGCGGTGACTGCTGATAATAACTGTGCAATTTCGGCATCAATCGACAACACACTCAAGGTGTGGAACCTGAAAACTGGAGACCATATACGCACCCTGAAAGGCCATACCAACTGGGTTTGGGATGTGGCTGTAACTACCGATGGAACGAGGACAATTTCGGCATCAGAAGATGGAACACTTAAAGTATGGGATCTAAAAACGGGGGAGATTCTCAGTACTTTCAACGGGGAAGGTGCTTTTTATGCCTGCGCTGTTTCCCCTGATGGAAAGATCATTGTTGCCGGGGAAGTTTCGGGGCGGGTGCATTTCCTGCGGCTGGAGGGAGTGGATTAATGACTTCACAAATAGAACAACATGACATAATCTGCCCTAAATGTGATTCCAAGGATGTAGTTTTCAGCAAAAAAAGACAGCTCTATGTATGTCCTGATTGTCTGAATGAATTTACAATTACGCCAACAACCCAACCCCGCATCTTCATCTCCTATGCCCGCAGCGACGGAGAGGTGTTTGCCACGAACCTGCGCCGCCGCCTGGTTAAAGATCATAGCTTCTCTCTATGGCAGGATCGCGCTGAGATGGAAGGTGGTAAAAACTGGTGGCAGCAGATTGTTGAGGCACTGAAAAACGAATATATTGAATACTTGGTGCTTGTAATGACCCCTGCTTCAATGGGCTCAGATACAGTGCGCAGGGAGTGGCGTCTGGCCAGACAGGAAGGTGTCTGTGTGGTGCCTGTTATCGCTTCACCTGATCTTGACATTAATACACTTCCTAAATGGATGCGTGCTCCACACTTTGTAAACCCTGATATTCCCGAGCAATGGACGCGATTTATTCGAACCCTGGAAAGTCCCTGTAATGAACAGCGAGTGGCGTTTATGGTAGAGGACCTGCCTGAAGATTTTGTCATGCGATCTCGTGAATTTGATCAGTTGATTGCCAATTTACTCAATAAACAACAGGAAGAACCAGTTGCAATTACAGCGGCACTTCGTGGTGCGGGTGGCTATGGAAAAACCGTTCTGGCAAAGGCCATTTGTCATGATGAACGGATTCAGGAAGGATTTTTTGATGGCATCCTCTGGATTACCCTGGGAGAATATCCTGGTGACCTGACAAAAGATGTTGAAGATTTAATCTATGTCCTAAGTGCTGAAAGACCCGGTTTTGCAAATATTGATACTGCAATAACATGGTTTGTGAAGTTATTAAACGAACGACACATTCTGATGGTGATTGACGATGTATGGAATGCTGCGCATCTTAAGCCATTTCTGGAAGGGGGTCCCCAGTGTGCCCGCTTGATCACAACACGCAACCTTGATACTCTTCCTTCTAACGCCAAAAAGATCAATGTGGATGCTATGCAGCAGAATGAAGCAACCTCTTTAATCGGGGCCGGTTTGCCTCAGGGAAATGAGGATGAATTGCGTAAACTTGCATCCCGGTTAGGTGAGTGGCCATTGTTGCTCAAACTGGTAAATGGCACACTGCGCCACCGTGTCCAAGACAATAACCAGGAGTTACGTGATGCCCTGGTATATGTCAATAAAGCACTGGATAAGCGCGGCTTAACTTTTTTCGACGCCAGGGACGCCGCTTCCAGGGATCAGGCAGTGGAGAAAACGCTGGGAGTTAGTATGGAACTTTTGAATCCTGATGAATGTGCCAGGTATGGCGAACTCGCCATATTCCCAGAAGATAAGGATGTTCCGCTTGGTACCCTCGAAAAACTCTGGAATACAACAGGCGGACTTGATGAATTCGATATCGAAACTCTTTGTGACCGTTTCATGCGCCTTTCACTGTTGCTGAATTTTGACCTGACTGCCCGCCACATTCGTCTGCATGATGTGGTGCGGCAATACCTGATCCAGAAGCAGAGTAATAAAATGCCTTTGCTACATAAACAGCTTCTTGATGCTTATAACCCTTCTGAAAACAATATTTCTCATTGGGCTGAGTTACCTGTTGATGAACCGTATTTATGGCATCATTTTGCTTATCATATGGTTAGAGCCAAGAGAAATGAAGATTTGCGAAAACTTCTCCTTGATTTTAACTGGATACAGGCAAAGCTGGATGCAACTGATATCAATTCTCTAATCACCGATTATGATAACCTGCCTGATGATCGGGCATTGAATCTTGTTCAGAGTGCGATCAGGATCTCGGCACATATCCTTGCCCGAGACAAGACGCAGCTTCGAAGCCAGTTACATGCACGACTTTTCAAAGTATCTAACGAATCATGTAGGAAATTGCGTGAGCAAATAAGGATTGTTAATACATCCTATCCGTGGTTGCGTTTGATGACTCCCAGCTTTCTCCATGGTGCAGGTAGTTCGGTATGGCGTACTATCCCAGGCCATCTACATTCAATCACAGCAGTTGGTGTTACTCCTGATCGGCGTAAGATAATTTCAGTTGCAGAGGATGATAAGATATATTCTGTTGCAACACTAAAAGTTTGGGATATTGAGACTTGTATTCTGTTAAATACACTATCGAACCACGAGGGAAGCGTTACAAGTATTGCAATAACGCATGACAGTAAGTTAGTGGTGTCTGCGTCAACATTGGGAACTCTAATGATATGGGATTTGATTGGACAGCGAGATCCATTAATCCTACAAGGTCATAGTGAAGCAATTAATGATGTTATCATTACAGAGAACGGGTTAGTTATCTCTGCCTCTGATGATTGTACCCTCAAAATATGGGATCTTAAGACCGAACGATGGAGACAACCTTTAGTAGGACATAATGGACCAGTGACAGCGGTCGTTGACCTCAAAGATGGCAGGATTCTATCGGCTTCGTATGATGGTACTCTTCGCCTCTGGGATCTTAAAAAAAATAAGGAAATTGGTTTGTTCATAGGTCCCGGGGGGAACATCGATCGATCTACCAATACTTTAGGGAATTTGATTGGCAATACCCGCAGCACTTTTGACGTGCATTCGTTGGTTTTATATCCTGATGGTAAGAGAGTGCTAGCTGGTTCGGATTGGGGTGTTCGCATAATTGATATTGAAACTGGTTCTGTGATCAAAGAGTTTTCAGGTGATGTCAGAGATGTTCAAGATGTTGCTTTGAACTACGATGGGCGGTGGGCGGTGGCAGCTCTCATGGATAGTACACTTCGTGTATGGGATGCCGAGACCGGCAGTGAAGTATGTGTGTTGAGAGATCATAGCGAGCCAGTCGCAGCTTTGGCAGCAGTTCCAAATGACAATCTTATCGTGTCAGGTTCATATGATCACAATATTAAAATATGGGATATAGAAATCGCTGTTCAGCAATCAAACGAGAGTAGCGATTCGGATATTAGCCGCAAAATTATATCACTGCTGGCTTTTACGCCTGACGGATGTCGTGTTATTTGTTCTGATATAGACAATAAACTTGGGATATGGGACCCACGAACTTGGAGATTCGAACATTTCTTGCAGGAAGGAGTTAGTATCACTAGGAAATTAGCAGTAAGCCCTGATGGAAAGCAAGCTGGGTCTATTGCTAAGGATGGAAAATTCCATGTATGGTCACTCGACGATGGAAAACTTTTGTTTACCTCGACTGGCATCACTGAAGAGAATTTTTCAGTGATTAAATTCCTATTCTTATCAGGAGATATTTATCGTGGCATCACTGAATCGTTGTACGGAAATGAACTGAAATTCATAGACCTGACTACTGGAAACCAATTGAGTCAACTTGTTACAGAACCAGGAATTAGTGCCATTGTTCCTATGCCTGGCAACGAGAGCGTTGTAATTGCTACTATAGACTCTATATATATTTGGGAACTCAATGGAAAGAATCAGCCGCGTGCAGTTTGTGGACAAGCTGCAAATAGTCATAAAAACCTAATTCATGACAGCGAAACCTGGTTACATCATGGAGATGAAACATTACTAGCTTTGTGCGGGGATGGCAAATATTTTGTAACTGTATCATATGATCCCACAGCAAAATATGCTGAGGTTGAAGAGTCCATTGACCCTGATCCATCTGACGAGTACCAGAATCCACTCCTTGTTTGTGATTTTAGAAATGGTGGTGAGCCGTATAAATTATTCGGCCACAGCATGGTCATTAGAACTATAGCTGCTATTCCAGGTAGCAATTGTGTTGTCTCTGCTGGTCAAGGTAGGATCATCAGGGTTTGGGATGTAAAAGACGGCAAACAGCTTTTCTTTATTAAAGGTCACCAAGGTCCTATTGTCGATCTTGCGGTATTCCCTGGAAGTCGATTTATAGTTTCAGCATCATGGGATGAATCTCTAAAAGTCTGGGATTTGGAGAATAATAAATTAGTTACCACCTTTACTGCAGAAACCCCGCTTTCTTACTGTTCAGTAATGCCTGATGGTTTTACGATAATCTCTGGCGATCGGAATGGAAGTACTCACATCCTGCGCCTGGAGGGATTCGATTGAACGCAGTACAAATGGTACAAAAAGATATCACCTGCTCAGAATGCAATTCAAAAGATGTAAAATCAGGCCGACTGCAATCCTTTCAGGGACCTGGAATGCAATCTCGATTTAAGAAGACCAATAAAAATAAGAGCGGTACATTGCTTCGCCCTCTGAAAGCCAGCCTCATCCTGCTAGGTATCAGAGTACATTTTCTGAGGATGGAAAAAGTGGAATAAGATAAAAAACAACACTTAAGAGATTGTCGGAAAAGCCTTATTTTCGAATATTTCAGCTTTACTGTATAAACTTGACCGGGCGCAGCATAGTGATTTAGGTTAAACAATATTTCTGGAAGTTTCAATTTAGGCGCTTTTCAGGTACTTTTCCGACAATCTCACTTAATATAATAATCAACTCTACAAACTTGAGAATTTATAAACAAAATTTATTTGGAAAGAAGGTGCAATATGACATTACATGTATTTGTGGCAATGCCTTTTGGCATGAAAGAAGGAATTAATTTCAATAAAGTTTATGACGATTTCATAAAACCGGCTCTTGAAGAAGAAGGATTTGACGTATTCCGGGCTGATGAAGAGACAAAAGCAGGTAACATCCGTACTGATATGTTTCAGGAACTGCTCCTTGCAGACCTTGTAGTAGCTGATCTGTCAATAGACAATCCCAATGTCTGGTATGAGCTTGGTGTCAGGCATGCACTTAGAGCCCGCGGTGTTATTCAAATCAATTGTCAGCGTGATTATATGCCATTTGATGTGTACACAGACCGAGCTCTTCTCTATCATGTAAAGAATGGTGTGCCAGATCCGGATTTACTTGACAAAGATAAGGAAGTGCTGGCAGACATGGCAAAAGAGACAGTTTCTTCCTGGCATGGTCGAAAGATCAGCCCGGTATATAACCATCTTGGCTACCTCAAAGAGCCAGACTGGAAATCGCTGGTTGTTGATGAAGCAAAAGAGTTCTGGGATAAACAAAATAGATGGGAACGCCGTATTGAAGTAGCCCGCAAAAGACAAAAGCCCGGAGATATTCTGGTTCTTGCTGAGGAAGCACCAATACAGGCTCTGCGCCTTGAAGCTTATTATACGGCTGGGAAAGCTCTTCTCCAACTTGGCCAATTTTCATTCGCTCTTGAACAGACGGAAAAATCTCTGGATATCGATCCCGAAAACCTGGAGAGCCGCCAGCAAAAAGGGATTCTTTTGGGTCGGCTAAAAAAGCACCATGCTGCCAAGGAATGGTTGGAAGCAGTCCACAAAGATAATCCGAAAGATCCAGAAACCCTGGCTCTTCTTGGTCGAGTGGAAAAAGATGCATGGGTCGATGCATGGCGTGAAGCAGAAAAATCTAAAGAAAATATGTTTGAAGATGCGGCTTATGAAGATGGTATTCTTCGTGAAGCTATTGACCCATACCTCAAAGGATTTCTTATTGATCCAGGTCATTACTATTCAGGGATAAATGCTGTCACCCTACTACATCTTTTATGTCACCTCACCGAGGAGGACGAACAGGCTGAAATGCGACAGGCCATGGAAGGGGGTATCCGCTGGGCCATTAAAACTGCTCTTGAGAAGGAGAGACCAGATTCAAAAGATTTCTGGGCTAGGGTTACATTGGGAGATCTTGAGGTGCTACTAAGTGAGACTCCAGTGGTTGCAAAGGCTTATAAATATGCAGTGGCAGTTGCTAAAAAGGATTGGTTCGCACTTGATTCTTCCCGCCAGCAGCTGTTACTTTTGCAGGATCTTGGTTTTCGCCCTCCTCAGGTGGAGGCGGCCATTGATATATTTAACAAGGCTCTGGCAAAACTTAAAGCTCCTGAAGCGCGGTGGGAGCCCCGCACAGTTTTCCTGTTCAGCGGTCACATGATCGACGCACCAGGGCGACCGGAGCCAAGGTTCCCTCCCGAGATGGAACCTATTGCCACCGAAGCAATCGCTGCAAAACTCGATGAACTGGGAGTCGGTCCTGAAGACTTGGTACTCTGTGGTGGAGCATGTGGCGGTGACCTACTGTTCGCCGAAGCATGCTTGGCACGGGGGCTTCATCTGGAGTTACGTATTCCATTTGATGAACCGAAATTCCTTCAAGAATCTGTAATATTTGCCGGTGAGCTGTGGCGAGACCGATTTTACCACGTAAAATCACATGAAAACACCACCCTGTTAATTATGCCTGAAGAACTCGGTCAGGCGCCGGAACGTATCAATTCATATGACCGGAACAATGTATGGCAGCTCTATACTGCATTAGCCTGGAAACCTGAGAACGTGCGGTTTATAGCGCTGTGGAATCGAAAAGAAGGTGACGGTTCTGGAGGTACAAAACATATGCATGATGAGGTCAAAAAGCACTCCGGCCAAGTGTATATACTCGACACAAACCAGATTTTCAAGTAATTGTGAAGTTTTTCTATATGAATGATACATAAAATAAATCTATAGCACTCATGGTCGTACAAATTAGCCATGTAAAAATTCTTAAACTAAACGAAATTCAAACCGAGGCAGCAAAATGTATGATGTTTTCTTCAGTTATCCACACAAAGATTCCAAAAATGTAATGCAGATATACAAGGGCCTACGGGCCAGCGGATTGAATGTCTGGATAGACCACAGCGAGATTCGCGATTATGCCAGCATCACCCGGTCCATTGTGGACGGACTTGCCAGATCCAGGGTTCTCATGGCGTACTACTCCCGTAACTATGCACATTCCCGTGCCTGCCAGTGGGAGTTAACCGCTGGTTTTCTTGCAGCCCAGCGCGAGGGTGACCCAAGACAGCGGGTATTAATTATCAATCCCGAAGAGATGGCAGAGCATATCCATCCGGTAGAATTGAGGGATGAGCTCTTCCAAAAGGCTCCTGCTGATCAGCAGGCCATTGACAGTCTTGTCTCCAGTATTGCGACCCACATATCCACCATTGAAAGCACTATTGGAGAGATCAAAGCTCTTACCCAGCCACGATGGTTCGGCAAGAAAGGAACCGGATCAAACAGGTTCGTTGGCAGGCTCCCGAATATGTGGCACATCCATTCATCCCTCCATAGTGCTGAGGTCCCCGTCATCACAGGGGCGACCGGTGCAACTGTCCAGATCCACGGTACAGGAGGTGCGGGAAAATCCCTTCTGGCAGAAGAGTATGCACTTCGTTATGCTGCGGCTTTTCCCGGCGGGGTGTTCTGGCTCAGGGCTTTCGGGAATGATGATGTGAAAATTGCCCTAGGACCGGCGGAGCGGGAGGCCGAGCGCATCCGCCAGATCCGGGATATTGCAGAGGAATATGGTATCCCGGTGAAGGATAGAAGCCCGAAAGAGATCGAAGCACACCTGGCACGGAAACTTGGGGACAGTGAACAGACTTTCCTCTGGATCGTGGATGACATACCAGCAATTCTCGCTAAGATTGTAAACGCATTCAGCTAAAGGGTTACTAAGGATTACTATTTTATACTTTCGTAGACATTGTATGTAATATTGAGTGATAAAGCTAATAATTGAAAGTAATTATTAGCAATCTTCGAATTTTAGGGATGGAATTATGTATGACTCAAAAAATAAAACTTCGAAATGATTTGAACGCTGATGCATTATTCAGTCAAGTTCATTCAGGGTTTGAGAAAATACCAGACAATCGATCAAATAACACCAAAATATCGCTGCCCGATGCACTTATGTCGGGTTTTGCCATGTTTTCGCTCAAAGATCCTTCTTTGCTCGCTTTTGAAGAGAGAATATCTGAAGATACAAACTTAAAGTCGATCTACAAGATAAATAACGTACCTTGCGACACTCAGATGCGCACAATCTTAGATGAGGTTGACCCTGCTGATATAGAGCCTTCATTCAATGATATTTTCCGCAATCTCCAACGCGGGAAGGTTTTAGAACCAATGGTCTTTATGAACGGCTGCTATCTGATTTCTATCGATGGTACAGGTTATTTTTCGTCGAATAAAATTCATTGCGACTCTTGTTGTACAAAAATAAACTCAAAAACAGGTGAAATCACTTATCAGCATCAAATGTTAGGTGCAGCAATCGTTCACCCTGATATCAAGGAAGTAATACCGTTAGCACCAGAACCAATCATCAAACAGGATGGAAAATCGAAAAATGACAGCGAACGCAATGCCAGCAAACGTTTTTTAAATAAATTAAGGAAAACGCATCCGCATTTGCGCCTTATTGTAACAGAGGACGGATTAAGCTCAAATGCCCCGCATATTCGTGAATTGAAAAAACATCACATGCATTATATTTTAGGGATAAAGAAAGGCGATCATGCTTTTTTGTTCGATTATGTTGAATCTGCTGCTAAAGACGGTTTAACGACAGAATTTCAATATGAAGATGATGATGTTGTCAATAAATTCCGTTTTATCAACCAAGTCCCTTTGAACGCGTCTAATCAAGATCTACTGGTAAATTTTGTAGAATACTGGGAAACTACACCTAAAAAAACGATGCATTTCGCTTGGGTCACGGATATGCACGTGACAAAAGGAAATGTTTCCAAGATCATGCGCGGTGGTAGAACACGCTGGAGAATCGAAAATGAAACTTTCAATACACTCAAAAACCAGGGATATCACTTTGAACACAATTTTAGACATGGAAACAAGAACCTGTCAGTTATTTTTGCCATGTTGATGATGCTGACGTTTCTGGTGGATCAA
>Ga0255420_10150_pt1 | contig 15367 bp, 14 predicted proteins | sample ANMaggSeSYBR02I3_FD_182630 | JGI IMG/M metagenome (GOLD analysis project Ga0255420, IMG submission 182630) | Sediment cell enrichment communities from methane seep in Santa Monica Basin, California, United Staets - ANME aggregate JGI... | ecosystem: Environmental > Aquatic > Marine > Cold seeps >...
CACCACTGGCCATCAGTTCCTCGGAATTGATCAATTATACCGGCTATGGTAGTATCGGACACAGTGTAACCAATGGAACATTCAGTATAATTGACAATGAACCGCCGGTGATAACAGATGCAATTGCCACTTTGGATGTTATCCTGAATGACAACGGCAGACCCAGAATACCTGGCACGGGTGTCACTGTATTGAATGCAACTGTACTCGATAGCGAATCTGGTGTGGCGAATGTCACTATTAATCTGTCTTCGATCGGAGGTTCAAATGACCAGGTCATGGAGAGAATAGCTGACACAGATGTCTGGACTGTAGCGACAACTGCTACTGATGGTATTAACCTGACCCATGAATTGGTTGTTACTGCTTTGGACCGGGCCAACAATACCAACACTTCGGTGATCGGACTGACTGTACTCTTGCGAGGCGATGTTGTTCGGGATGGAGATCTGAATTCTGCAGATGCACTATACATAGCAAAGTATCTGGTAGGTAAAGAACCCATGCCATCATTGTTTGTAGGTGATATGTCCCCTGACATAGGTGATGGAAAGATAACTTCTGCTGATGCACTCTATCTGGCAAAGTATCTTGTAGGAAAGGAGGCAGCACCATAAGGCATCCTCACGGATGCCTTTTTTTTGCTGATGTGAATATGAAAAAATTAACAATATCAATTTGTGTGCTTTTTCTTTTGATGACGTTAGCCCTGCCTGTATCTGCAGAGCCTGAGTTTTATTTTGAAGAAGTTAAAACACTGGATGATGGATCTAAGATCGTATCACTGATTGTTAAGGATGTGAATAATCTTGGTTCATGTGATGTCTATATAAATTTATCCGAAGGAGTCTTGGTTACAGATGTAACACCAGGAGATGGGAATAATGCTCTTACTATGGTGATGAGTGGGGATATCGACAACACAGGCCTAATGAAGATAACAGCATGGGATGCAAGTACAGCTCATAGCGGGGATGTGGTTATTTGTAATATTGTATACACTGGAAGTAATTTGAATCCGTTTGAAATCGGTCCCGCAGAATTATTCGATTATGAGAGTTATGACCAGATCCAACACACTGGCGACAATGACATTGTTCGTTTTACTGCTAAGCCCACTGCAACAAAAGCCGCAGATGATTCTGCCACAAGCGTTGCAACGGTATCCGAAGGAGAAGCAGATGGACAAGGTGCTGTTGCCGGACCCACAGAAATTGTAGACGTGACTAATGAGTCATCGGGGGAAGATAATAATGGTATTCCAGGGTTTGGATTATTAACTGGCTTATCGGTTATGTTGATTGCGATACGGTTTTTGCGTGAAGATAAATGAATGGGGCTTATCAAGCCTCATTGTTTTCTTTTTTGATATGTGAAATGGGCTTGTATCCAAGTGTTACTGAGCAAGCACTCTGACTTGATTTTCAAAGGGAAACATGGTTTTAAATCAAAAAAAATGGATGATTTTATTACTCACATTGATTGTTAGATAGTCCCTGTGGACAGTTAAAAATAACAAAATAAGTATATTATTAAAGTAGGAAATGAAAAACATATAAATAAATTTCATCTGCAGGCGTTACTCCTGGTAATTTGGACTTCAGTATGTAGATTGGGGGTTCAGATACTAAATCGTTGTTCGTGGTAAATACCGGCACCGAAGTTTCAAACTATAAAGCATATGTAGATAACGATTCATGTGTCATCGGTTAAGAGTAATATTGTAATGGAACACGGATTGCACGGATAATAAATAAATCCGTCAAATCCGTGTCATCCGTATTCGATTTAAATTAAATTGGAGAATCGTATGAAATCATTGATCTTTTGGAAAATAATACATGTCGACTCTGTCAAACTTCTTAACCGATGACCAATGGATAACGATTATGCTGACTGGTTAGATATCTCGCCTGATAACTTCACTTTGAGTGCAAACGAGAACAAAGAGGTGATATTCACATTAAAGTCACAGATTTCTGCAGCAGGGAATTTCAATTTCATGGCATATGTGGTTGTTTCCTCCACATCTTCGAAAGTTAGTATAGGTCATGGCATCAAAATACCGGTTCATGTCAAAGTATCAAATTCAGGAATTATGCTAACCATATTATCAATCTTAATAATTATTGTTGATGGAGTATCACATCTTATCAGAAAAAATAAAAAAGTGGTACAATTCCATGACAACTAGAAAACTAAATCCACACACATTTCTTGTAATCATTATGGTAGCTGTGCTGCAGCTATTATTAATACATCCTGTGCTGGCTGTGTCAACCTTGCACACGGAAACAAAAGGCTGCAACCCTGACGGTGTTTTGTTGCAGACTATTAAGCACGGTACAGTAAATGGTGGTATTTACATTAGCGGCGGGCACGGCATGGAATACACCACCAGCTATACCCAGAACTTCACAGTACCAAATGGAACCGTGAAATGGGCACGGTTGTATGTTAGTGCGAAGGATACCCCATGGTTAAATGTTTCCTTGAATGGACATCTCCCTGGCAATTATACTGATCTTACCAGTAATCCGAAAGTATACTCAAACTACAAGACTGATGATCATAGCATGTGCTGGGCATATTATGATAATGTGGCAGATTATTTAGTAAACGGCAGCAATACGGCAACGTCAGATCTTGGCTCAGGGGTTGGCCTCAACACCAAGTCATGGGGTATTATGCTTATCGCAGTATATGAAGGTGGGGATAGTCCGGAGTTAATAGAATATTGGGTCAATGAAGGAAGTCCCCTCTTGCATGGCGATCATCCGCCATTTACCTGGCATCGTAACACCACAAACACTTCATTCGAAAATATTACTGATGTGGATAATGTGACAAATGCCACCTTATGGACAGCATATATATGGGGCAGTGAGGAGAGCGAGCCGGAGCCACATGATACTCTGTGGTTCAACTCAAATCTGGTGGCTGAGGATGCATCAGACGGAGCAGGGGCTGATGACCAGGGTAATAGCTGGAGAGGTGCATGCTTTGACCTGGTAAAATGGGACGTGACCCATAATCTGGCCCGGGATAATGTGGTTTTGTATGACCGGGGTGAAGACAGTATTCTTTGCCCTGTCGGGGCTGTACTTGTAATAACGCGAAGCTCAGAATCCACAGCATCAAGCCAGGCGCTGTATCCGGATAAGCAAATCCTGCCATTTGGGTCACCAGAGGTTATACCGGACACACTTGACATTGGTATACTTGCCCAAGAGTGGCAGGGTGATGCACAAATGCTTACCAGTGTCACTCCCGGCAACTTGAATTTCAGTGCGCAGGCTGGCGGTTCGAATACTAAATCACTGTTCGTGGTAAATACCGGCACCGAAGTTTCAAGCTATAAGGTATACGTGAATGAGGATTATGTTGACTGGTTTGACATTTTACCTGGTAATTTTAATCTAAGCGGTAATGAGGAGAAAGAGGTGGAATTAAAATTAAAGCCGCCCTTGTCTGCAAAGGGGGAGTACGATCTCGAAGTATATGTTGTCGCATCCCCACCTTCTTCTGATTTTTGTGTAGGTAGCAACATCAATATGCCGGTTCAAGCTACAGTGTCAAATTCAGGAATAAAGTTGGGTATATTACTGGTATTATTAATCATTGGAGCAGGTGGTGTTCTATTACTTCAAAAGCAACAAAAATAATGAAACAATTTTATAATGATACAAAAATAATAGCACACATATTTCTCTCATGTGCCGTGATAGCCATGCTATTAATATTGTCGGTCCACCCGGCAATGGCAGATTATGACTTCGACGGCGTTCCTGAAAAAGATGAACTCGTAGAGGTAGAACAAGATGCTGTCGAAGGTGGCGTATATATCGGTGGCGATGATCATAGAGTCGGCCCATACCCATACCCTTCCCCTTATACCAAGTCTTTTAATGTCCCTGGGGATGAAATAATATGGGCAAGATTGTATGTGGGAGTATGGGGTGGCAATGAGGAAAATACTGGCAGCGTAGCTGTAACTTTTAACGATAAGGAATTGGAGACCCTGGAACTTGAGGGGGAAACTGACACTAATTCCAATGTATACTGTTCTGGCCACGGAGTCTATTGGATATACTATGATGTTAAAGATAATACCACATCCGGCCCGATTGATGCCGTGGTAACAACCAGTGGCGATATCGACGGCAGGGTGTATGGAGTTGTGCTTGTGGCAGTGTATGAAGAATCAGACGGCGAGGAAGTAGAATACTGGATCAATGATGGGAATGTAAACCTGCACGGTGAAGGCCAGTCTGGTGAGCGTAAACCGAATAATGAAGCACTTGCAAATTTTTCAGGTACGGTAGATGTGAATAAATTTGTCATGGCCCGACTTACAACTGTTTATCTTACAGGTACAATTGTTGAGAATGACTATCTTTATTTCAATGATAATAAACTGTGTGATGGAGACAACTGTGATAATATTGCAAACTTAGAACGATATTTCGATTTTAAAACCTTTGATGTGATTGACTACATTAAAAAAGATAATAATGAGGCAAAGTTCGAGCGGGGAGATGAAGAATTTGTGCATCCTGTACTAGCTGTGTTGACCTTGCATACGGAAGAAGAAGGAGATTCGGACCTGACAGTTTCCAATGTTGCAGTTCCTATTCTATACGCCGGGAGCAGCAATACCATCTCTGCCACCATAGACAATATCGGCAAAGATTCGGCCTATGGTTTCCAATCAGCACTTTATGCAAACAATAAAATAGTGTCCACGGATTCCATATCCTCATTAGCATCAGGTAAAAACAAAACAATTGATTTTAGCTGGAAACCAGATCATGAAGGAAAATATGTACTGTGGGTATATGCTGACCACTTTGATAAAAAAGCAGAGCTTTGCGAAATAAATAACAATAACACGCCCCTGATTGTAAATGTAATTGATTTTACACCTCCCAAAATCGAAATAGACCAGCCCAAGGATGGGGAAATTGTAGAAACGGATGTTATTACAGTCAGTGGAACCATTGAGGATACAAGTAAAAATATCACAGTCTTGGTAAACGGAGCGTCTGTCATTCTTTCGGGTAAGAAATGGAGTACACCAGTTTCACTGTCTTATGGAAATAATAAGATTATAGTAAATGCAGTGGATGGTGCAAATAATTCGGCAACAGAATTCGTACTTGTTAAATCACTGGTACACCCGAGTGGGGAATCGGAAAGCATACTATCGGAGGAAAGTAAAGGCATAATTGATACTGCCATGACAGTTGCCAAGGCTCCATTTGATAAAATTAGCAGATTATTTTTTGGAATTGGTGTACTAGTTATCATTGTTTCAATAGCTGCCGCATATTGGTGGAGGAAGGGATTGAAATTACAGAAAAAATAATTTTCTTTGCATTGTTGGTAATCACAATTGCATTTCCAATTGCTTCTGCAACTGAATGGGACAGTGCAACCTTTACACTCAGTATGGAGAATCCTGTTGTCTCAAAGGGAGATCATACAATAAACGTGGTCGAATTCGATGGATACGGCATGGTTGCATTAAATGTATCCTGTAATGGATTATTTATCGGGAATACGGTTCTTATGAATAACGAATCAAACTGGTTTTACATGGATAACGATAGAATCAGATTTAAGGGCATTAATGTCACAGATCAGAGGATTCTTCCGATGTGTGGCAGCGTTCATTCCCCCCAGGCTGAAATTGTGTTTGCTACCGAAAAATCTCCGGAAGAATCAAGGTCTATGGCCTTGAGCATTTCCATAGATAAGGATGACTACTTGATTGATGAGCAGGTAATTGTCACAATGAAGATCAGGAACATTGGCGAGGTAAATGTGGATGATATTCATCTAAACGTTGATCTGGATGGCCTTGTGGTTCAAAGAGACCTGCCATCTGGTTTTGATCTTAATGAAGGGACATATCGGTCTGAGGAGATCAAGCTAAGGTTTCCGGCTATTTTGGATAAAGGATTTTATAATATATCAGTAAATATGAGTTGGACCGATGCTCACGGGATACGGTATTTCCTGACAGAATCAGATTCAATCAGTATTACACAGCCTATTGAAGTATATAAAAGTACAACAAATGAAGCAAGTCCGGAACTAACCGTATATACTTCCATAAGTGTGGAAAATATTCAATCGCGAGCGGTCAGGGTCAGATTGGATGATGCCCTGCCGATGTTTTTTACTTTGATCGATGGAACAGTAACAGATAACAAACAGGATTTGAATTGGAATTTTATCCTGGCACCCCATGAGAGAAAAGTAGTTTCATACCAGATGATTCCCGAGCAGGTTGGAGCACACCGGGTGCCGGATGCACATGTAACCTGGAACCTCTGGGGAGTGAATTACACCAACAGTTCTGATTGGGATAATGTGATCGCTGTTTACCAGGGTGTATCTTTTTCAGAGAGAGATTTTCCAGAGCCATCCCTTGCAACCGATAAAGTTATAGAAGTGTCATCTGGCGAGAACTTTTCAAATTTTGTGGATGCAAAAGGGTATGCACTGGAAGATATAAATGTAAAAAACGATACCTTGAATGTTTTTGTATTCATACCAAAAGGCACAAAAATACTTGATGTCAATAATATACCACTTACAAATATAACAATCAAGACGTCAGACAGTCAAACGAAACATCCCAACCTTATACTGGCGGGCGAAAAGCTGTATCAATTCGGACCAGAGGGAGTGGACTTTAACCCTTATGTAAATATTGACTTACCATTTAATACTTCAAAGACTGGTACTCCAATGATATACAGATATAATACTACCAATACTACCTGGGATCTTCTCGGCAGCACAGTGAAGAGGGACAGGATATCTACGCACTTGACTAAATTTTCAGTTTATGGAGTATTTGTGGAAGCTGAAGACACATCTCTGGAAATATCAATGAGTGTAAACATAATACCGGCGATTTCCATTGATGTGACACCTGATAAATTGGACTTTGGAAAATTGGCGCCAAGAGATACCAGTAAAAGAAATTATACTACTATATCAAGAACTACGGCACCTGTGGAAACCTATTCGTCATTTGGGAGTATAGTTAATCCCAATATATCACTCGAAATTCAAGAGACATACAAAGGAATGGGAAACAAAACCGGGACACTAATGTTCCGGGCAGAAGGAGTGAATTAGTCAATGGAATTAAATATACTTAAAAGAAATATAATTTTATGCATAATATTGCTGGGCTTACTAACAGTTACGGCATCAGCGCAGGAACCGGAAATAAATGGATATGAAGCCGATAAACCGCTTTCAACTTTTAGCCATGACACTATTAAAGGCGGATTGAACTACACAGTAGGGGACAGTTATTACAGCGGGAAGCTATGGACTGGTGATACTTATACTGTGCATAATCTCGTCTCTTTACCTGAAGGCGCAGTAGTGAAATTTGCGCGACTGTACAATTATTGGACCTGGAGTGCCAAAGGCTCAACCGGCAGGTATCCTGATATGGAATTGACCCTGGACGGAGTTAAGCTTGACCCGGACAGACAGTATAGTGACAGAAAGGGATGGGGAATATATGACTTTCCCACTGGCACATGGTCATACGACGTGACCGACTACGTAACAAAAAGTGGTAGTTATATGGCAGTGTTAGAAAATACCGGGCCGTATGGCTCGTTCTTCAGCATGAACGGTGTGGGTTTGCTTGTAGTGTATACAGATGAGGAAGGAACTGACATCGAGTACTGGATCAATGAAGGATGTGACATACTCAATTCCGGGCTTGAGGATGGCGATACATCGACATACACTACGGTTGACCAGACGATCACTGAGATGATGAAGCCCACAATTTCACAGGGTCAGGTAAAGAAGGCCACATTATGGACCATTGTCCAGTCAGGCAATTGGGATGCGAATAAGCTGTGGGTTAATGACATGAACTGGTCAGGGATCTGTGACGGCACACCCCATAAAGATCTGGATATTGATATGCGTGTGATTACTGAGCATCTGGGGGTTGGAAAAAATACTATACGGTTCCAGGCGGTTGAAGACTATGCGGTTCCATCAGGCTCATTCCTTGTAGTTGAGATAGAGCCTCCTGTAGAGGGGTCGACATCCATCTCTTCAGGACAATCTGCAGAAGGGGCATCGGCATCAAAAGGCATTCCTGGATTCAAAGTAATGTCCGCAATTGCACTGATCCTAATTATCTCCCTGACATTCAGGAGATGCAAAAAGGGAAACCAGAACGACTGATGAACTAATTTAACAGGTATCTGGCTATTGCTTACGAGATTAGGTTTCGTGAAGAGTGAGGTAATATTTGGTTCCCAGCCTATAGAGGCTGTCCCCAAAATCCAATTCAGGTAAATGTACAAAATTAAAAGCAGATATAGAAGGGCTTGAGGCTGAGGACCTGGGTGGTCTTTCCAGCGAATAACAGGTATTTCAGTAATCCTTTTCATCCAATCCTGCCTTTAATCCCTTATCATGACAGGCGCAATAGCATTACTATCCTCGGGCCTGGATTCCACAGTGGCGTTCAAGCAGGCCCTGGGCACCTTTGGCAGCGTGATCTGTCTCACATTTGACTACGGGCAGAGGGCGGCCACCATAGAGATTGAGAACGCTGCAGCCATCTGCAGCAAATATGGCTGTCGGCACCATGTAATCCCCCTGCCCTGGTACAGGGACTTTAGCGGCGCCCTCACAGGAGACAGGGAACTGCCAGAGCCATCTGCCAGTGATCTGGACGATCTGGAAAGATCAGAAGAAAGCGCCCGAATTGTCTGGGTTCCGGCGCGAAACATGGTCTTTTTATCTATTGCCGCCGCCTTTGCCGAAGAGCACGAACTGGAACAAATCGTGGTGGGATTCGATGCCGAAGAAGCATCCACATTCCCCGACAATACACACGAGTTCATGGAACTTTTTGACAGGGCTATGGAATATGGCACCATGAACCATCCTACCATTTTCGCACCCCTTGCGGGCCTTGATAAAGAGGGAATAGTAAAGCTGGGGCTTAAGATACAGGCACCTATGGAATACTCATGGTCATGCTACACTGCCGGACCCCTGCCCTGCGGCGTATGCGAGTCGTGCATGAGACGAATACGTGCTTTTTCCAGTGTAGGTATTAGTGACCCTCTTCTGGCAAGACTAGGAAAATCTTAATGCTGACACCAGCGGTTATAGAATCGAAATGAGCCTGGACGAAGAAATCACAGCCATAGAGGACGAAATACGCAAGACCCCCTACAACAAGGCTACTTCCCACCATATTGGTAAACTGAAAGCCAAGCTGTCCCGCCTGAAGGAAGAAGTGCAAAAGCGGGCCTCGTCCAAAGGAGGGGGTGAAGGTTATTCGGTCCGTAAATCAGGAGATGCGACCGTAGTACTGGTGGGCTACCCGTCAGTGGGCAAATCAACACTGCTGAACAGGTTGACAGGAGCCAAATCCAGGATCGCGGCATACGAATTCACTACACTGGACGTGATACCTGGTACATTGTTCCATAACGATGCCACCATCCAGATACTTGATGTACCTGGGCTGGTCAGGGGTGCGGCATCGGGTCGTGGCAGGGGAAAAGAAGTCATATCAGTGATCCGCAACGCCGACCTGGTATTGTTTTTAATAGACGTATTCCAAACCGGACATCTGGAAATACTTCAAAATGAGCTGTATGATGCCGGTATCAGGGTCAATACAAAGAAACCTGACGTGAAAATAATAAGGAAGTTCAGGGGCGGGGTCAATACCAATGCCACTGTTAAAACTGAACTTGACAGGGATATCATACTGTCCATACTAAAGGAATACAAGATCCACAATGCCGATGTGCTCATCCGTGACCAGGTGGGCATTGACGAATTTATTGACGCCCTGTTGGGCAACCGTAGGTATATCAGGGCTGTGACGGTTATCAATAAGGTCGACCTGGCCGATGATGAGCATATATCTGATGTAAGGGCCCGTTTCCCTGATGCATTACTTATTTCTGCAGACCTGGATGAAAATCTTGATACATTAAAGGATGCTATCTTTGACCAGCTTAAATTCATCCGGATATTCATGAAACCCCAGGGTCAGCCCCCTGACCTGGATGAGCCTATGATCGTTAGGGATGGTGTGAATGTGGGTAATATTTGTGATAATATCCACCGCGATTTCAAAAAGAGGTTCAGGTATGCCCAGGTCTGGGGCAGATCTGCTAAACATGCGGGACAGCGGGCCGGCCTTGAACACTTATTAATGGACGGGGATATATTGACCATAGTAATACAAAAGTGAAAAAATGAAACCAATAATGAAACATGTGAAATGCTTTTTCAGCGTCTATGTGTGCTTTTTTATCGCTTTTGGTTACTTGATTTTTTTTTGTTTTTGTTAGGTTGTCTAATAAGTGGATGTTCTGTTGTCGGATCGGTTTGACGTTTTGCTATTAGATCATTTAAAAACATGTATGTGTTTGAAATACAAAAGCATGTAAAGCCAGTAATTAATACAAAATCTAGCTTATTGTTAGTTAAATTATACTTAAGTAAAAAATTTGATATGGTTTCGTTACAGGTGTTTAAAGAACCCAATGGTAGCAATATTACAGAAGTTAATAAAATGAAACCAATAATTATTGTGTAATTTATCATTTCACATCTAACGTTTTCCAATTCATTTACAAATGACTTCGAAAAAGTGTCAAATGCTTTTTTATCGTTTATGTATGCTTTTTCAGCATCTATGTGTGCTTTTTCATCGGCTTCTATCACTTGTTCTTTTGATGTTTTTGATAGGTTTAATATTATTTTTGTTAAGTTAGTTGTTGTTTCTGTTAGGTTGTCTGTTAGGTTGTTTAGTTTTGGTAGGCCTGTTGTGATGAATATTGATCTTTGAGTATAATATGAAATAAAAACAAGTGATAATATTGCTGCATACACTTGAGCAATTGTACTAAAAAACCAAAACCATACATTTTCTTTAATAGGTGATTCGAAAAATTGTAAAATGATAAATCCAATGATAGTACCACAAATGAAAAATAATAAAGACTTGATTAAAAATATACGCATTTTAATTTCTTGCATTAATTATTTCATTGTTAAGTGATATATTAATATTTTATGTAAGCTGTCCCAAAACTAATTTACATTATACAATTTGGCCATATTTTATCTCAATTGGGCAATTATAAATTATAATTTGATATTATTATCCTATGGCTCACTTTCCGCAGGTATCTACAAAAATCCAATAATTTCTTATGATAGCGTTTCGGTCAATTATATGCTCATGAGAGACTGTCGAAAAAACGATCAAAACGGGATATCTTAAATATTGTTCGAAAGCAAAACGCTATGATGAAGCGTGCTGCAATTATTTCCTAAGTTTAAATGTCTCTAAATGTGGACTTTTCCAACAGTTTACATGAAATATTAATTCTGATAACTCTAATGTCAAAAACACCGCAATTTTGTACATAAACAACACATACTTATAAAATATAAATATAATCGGATTTTTAAAAACGCTATCAGGAAGAATAATACGAATACTCATTTGACCTGCGGAAAGTGAGATATGGGATTGATATCATTTGATGTGCACACACGTTTTTAGTTTTGTGACAGCCTCTGAGGAGAAAATTATACACCATATACCATGAAAAAATGAAGGAAATGAAACCGGCCCGGAAGATAAATATATTCCTAAACACTGGTATCATCCCATGGGTTTTATGAAAGGAACTCCTCTATTCTTTCAAGCGCAGTTTTCAGTTCATCCAGGCCGGAAGCATATGAACACCGCAAAAACCCGTCGCCACACTGCCCGAATACCCCTCCAGGGACCACTGCCACCTTCTGCTGTTGCAACAGTTCCTCTGCAAACTGTGACGAGGTCATTCCAGTAGATTCAACTGAGGGAAAAGCATAGAATGCCCCCCTGGGCTCGAAACAGTCAAGTCCCAGCCTGTTCAGTCCGGTCACAAAAAGCCTTCTGCGGCGGTTATATTCCCTTACCATGGCCTGCATCTCGGCCTCGCCGTTGCGTAGTGCCTCTATGGCCCCCATCTGGGCTGTTATAGGTGCGCACAGCATGGTATACTGGTGAATGAGCAGCATGGCATTGATAAGCCCGGGCGGCCCCATTGCATACCCCACTCGCTGCCCGGTCATAGCATAGGACTTTGACAGGCCATTTAGCAATATAGTACGGTCTTCCATACCATTTAAGGATGAAAAGCAGGTGTGTTTCCCGTTATAGGTCAGCTTGTCATAGACTTCATCGGAAATGACAAGCAGGTCGTGTTCTATGATAACATCGGCTATCTCCTCCAGGTCCTGCTTACGCATTACAGCTCCTGTGGGGTTATTTGGATAACTGAGAATAATTGCTTTCGTCCTGTCGGTAACGGCTCTTTCTATCTGTTCACCCGTCACCCTGAACTCATTCTCCCTGGTTGTGGATACAGGGACGGGTGTGCCTCCGGACAGTATAATACTGGGTTTGTAGGAAACATAACAAGGCTCATGAAGTATTACTTCGTCCCCTGGGTTTACCACTGCACGCAGGGCCAGGTCTGCTGCTTCGCTGACCCCTGTGGTCACTAATACCTGGTCCTCGGGATTATAGTCTACCCCGTAATCATTATGAAATAAATCCGAAATTACCTCCCTGAGTTCAATGAGACCCGAATTTGATGTATACGACGTGAATCCCTTCTCTAATGAATAGATACATGCCTCCCTGATGTGCCACGGGGTCACGAAATCCGGCTCACCCACTCCCAGGGAGATAACATCGTCCATCCCTATGACCATGTCAAAGTATTTCCTGATACCTGAAGGTGGAACAGTCTTAATTTTGTCTGAGAGAAACTTTTTTACATTAGTCATCAGCTGTCACTCTAAACCTAAGGCGATATGGCAAGCCGCCTGGATTTTTCCTGTTCGAAGAGGGGCACACCGTCCTCTTTGTAGGTCTTAAGTACGAAATGGGTAACAGTATTCTGAACCTGGTCAAGTGTTGCTATCTTCTCTGCCACGAAAAAGGCTACGTCCTTCATGGACTGTCCCCTCACTGTTAATGACAGGTCATGATCTCCTGATATCAAACGTATGGACCTGACTGCATTAAAACTGGCAATCCGTTGGGCAATTGTGTCGTATCCCGACCTGTCACCCAGTGTAATCTTAAGCTCAATTATGGCATAGACATACTCTTCACCAACCCTGTCCCAGTCTATTACCGCTTTATATTTACGGATGACACCGCTGTCTTCAAGTTCTTTGATGCGTGTTCGGACCTCTTTTTCTGAATACCCTGTAAGCAGGGCTATCTCGGATGGGTCTTTTTTAGGGTCTTGCTCAATTATCTCAAGTATCTCGTTCATAACCATGCCTCTTCATCAGGTTAGAGATAATTCATATGTGTTATCGTAGATAGGTTTTTTGTATGCGTTGGTTTGGTGTATACTCTGGTTTTGTGTACATTCATGTTATGTTGATTCAAACTTCTTAAGGGTGCTGCATAATTTGTTTACCGTATCTTCGACTGTCTTCATTCCAATATCATCCGAATCCACGTCTTTTTGTGCGATGCCCCCGAAATGACTGTTGTCTCCCACCACGATCATTCCGTGGATATGCATCCAGGCATGAATGGACCAGATAGTATATTCCTGGCCGCCATTTCGTGATGCACCAACAGCCAGTGCCGCACCGATCTTGTCCTTTAATAGAAACCCATTCCTCCTTAACAAAAGTGTACGGTCGAACAACATCTTCAACTGCCCTGAAAGTGTTCCGAAATATACAGGTGAAGACACGATTAATCCGTCGGCTGATTCTAGTATTTCATATATTTTTCCCATGTCGTCATCGATGGGACATGAATTTTCTTTTTTGCATACTCCACAATCAGTGCAGGGAGAAATGTTTGCACCGGCAAGGGATATTTTTTCAATATCAAAGCCTTTTTCTTTTGCGATTGCCAGTGAACGGTCCACCATCCTGCTGTTATTACCCTTACTGTTAGGACTGCCTGATATTCCAACTATTTTCATATTTTGTTTCACCTGCTTGTACATTTTAGAGTTTAAGGATTACCTCAAATTCTTCAGAGCTCTTGTGCCGGATTCAATGGCTTCCATTTGCTGTTTAATCCTGCCATGGTCTGTTTCACGTTGAAGGTCCAGACAGAGCTGGACTACTTTGTTAACAATTGTATTGCTTATAAACTCATAAGTCTCCGGAGATATATTTGGAGAGGTTCCTGTGGGCTGTGTAGTTACTTGTTGAGCTTCAGTAAAAGGTTGTAGAACCTTTGTGGTAGATTGTGGAATTTCAGTAAAATGTTGATTTTCAGATAAGGGTATCCTTTCCTCAGATGTCCGGACATTCTGAACCTTCTGTTCTGCCTGATCTGAAGTCAATGGAGGTTTGTCTTCAGGTTTCATACTGGTTTTTTCTTTTGTTTCTGGCTGGGATTTTATTGTCTTTTTTGATTTTGAATCACAGATAGGACATATCACATTGCCGTGGTACCTGAATAAAGGGGCACCACATTCACAATGATTTGCCAGCATGGTTCCGCCCAGTTCAAGTAATTTTCCTATTTTATCCAGTTTAATGTCTTCTTCATTCTTTTCCAATGTTATCACCAAATCACTTCAAACACTATAAGTAATATGAACACTTAAAATAAGCGCTAGTTTTTATTATTTAGCAAACGAAAACATAACATATAAGCAAAATAAATTAAGATTATTTATTTTATTAAAGGCTAATTAAAGTTTATTCAATATAAGTTAAGAGATGATGAGAATGTCGATAAATCCAGATGAAATTATCAAGCAATGCATAGAAGTTATTGAACGTATAATTAACGATGATTCAGTCCCAAGGAACATCAGGAGATCTGCAGACGAGATTAGAACTATTCTAATAAAAGAAGAGGATTCCCAGTCTATCAGAGCAGCTTTAAGTATAAGGATATTAGATGATATAAGCACTGATCAGAATCTTCCTCTCCATACAAGAACTTTAGTATGGAATCTTGCAGGGCAACTTGAGACTATTCCTGTAGGTGACTGAAATACAAATTTTAATATTTATTATTTTTATTTGTATATAAAGTATATATTTCCATGGCAACAATTCAAAAATTATTAATCAAATCAGGTATTCATCAATTTAGTGCAAAGCGACATACTTTCATACAGACCTTCTTACAACTATAAGCCAACTATCACAGTTAAATCTATTTTCACAGATAATAATAACTGGTTGTTGCAGTACTTCCGATTGCCCATAGTTCCGAGTATGCATAATTTCATACAGTCCTGAAATACTCGTAAGAGATTGTCGGAAAAGTCCCCAACTT
>Ga0255420_10152_pt1 | contig 15334 bp, 15 predicted proteins | sample ANMaggSeSYBR02I3_FD_182630 | JGI IMG/M metagenome (GOLD analysis project Ga0255420, IMG submission 182630) | Sediment cell enrichment communities from methane seep in Santa Monica Basin, California, United Staets - ANME aggregate JGI... | ecosystem: Environmental > Aquatic > Marine > Cold seeps >...
TTACAATGTAATACACAAAACATGAAATTAACTTCGGATTGGAATGTTGTAGACTTGTCAAAAGGAGGAGTTAGCGCCGTAGTTAATGACATGTGTCCCTATATTCATTACAAAACTATAAAAGCAAGCAATAATATTCATTATTTTTAGTGGTATGAACGACGTTAAATCCAGTGAAGAAGCCCAGATGATGACCCTTGAGGCCCTCATAGCATCGTTGTTAATCATAGTAGCTGTGCTGTTCGTAGTGTCACAGGTGCCGCCACAGGTGCAACAGGAGGGAGGATATTCTGAGGTGCAGTTGAGACATTATGGTGAGGACGTTGTGACCATGCTTGAGGCAACCCCCTCACCTGATGAGGATTACCAAAATCTGCTACAGTATTATATTTCAGAAAATAAGTATGATGATCTTGATGGTTTTTTAAATGATAGTTTGCCTGATAATGTGGGGTACAGTGTTGCACTGGTTTCCGGTGATGAGAGGGAGAATCTATTTTCAAATGGTTATCCATTGGGAGAGCAAATCGTGGTAAGTGAGATTGTTGTTTCCAGGAATGTTCCCATTGGAGGGATACCAGGGGCTGCTGCAGGTATCTGGAAGGTTAATAAGACATTCCCGGCTGGTTCATTGATAATTCCTATGGATAATGAAACTAATACAGAAACAGGTCAGAAAAATATTTTACTGGGAATGGGTTTGGTTTATAATATTGCCAAGGGCACATACAGTGACGGCAGATCGATACCGGTATGGCAGATCCTCCAAGATCCCAGAGATGATACATATATGTTTTTTGACTGGTCAATTTATACCAATGACAATCCTTCAAATGTTTCAAACGGTACGGATTTGACCAGGAAATACGCCGGAGGCCCGTATTTAATTACTGCAACTGATCTTACCCTGGAAATAAAACAGAAAATTCTCAATGCTTCGAAAACGTCATACACTGATGATATAAAAATACATCAGGTTATTAATCCTTTTACTTATTATCCGGTAATTATAACAGAAGGCGTACCAATCATTGCCGCATATCCCCCTCATGGTGTTTATGGCAGCAAATTAAACAGTACTATTGAACAATCTTTTCTGCACTCAGGTATCCCGTATATTGTAATAAATGATAAATTGATTAAAAATAACATTCTGGATGAAGTGGATATCATAATTTCGCCGGATGCTGATTTATCTCAGATGCCGGGTGACGTTACGGCAATAATAATTGACTGGGTCTCTAATGGCGGGACATTCCATGCCGAATGTAGAAGCATCCTTACAATGGATACGAAAGTGGAATCCATTGACGGAAATAACCATTCATGGCATGGTTTCATAGGTATAGGAAATACGAATGTTGTGAACAAATCCATGGTCCTTGTTGGCAACGATTCACATAATGACACGTCATTTGGTGTTGGTTACGAGCCATTTGCGGACCCTGGTGCGGTCTTTAATTCCTTTGCACAATCAGGAGACCGGGATGGCACGTTCGATAGGAGTGGAGGGGCCATACATTCATTTCAACTAATCAGATCCAACGGTTCGCTCAATTATTCCCGGATCAATCCTGAGGTAACAATACTGGCAGGTTCAGGCCAAACTAACACGACCGGCCCGGCAAATGGCAACGATATAGTATATGCAACGGCACCATTTGATAAAGGTATGGTAACATATCTCGCTGGATACAATATGAGTGTAGATTATTCTGGGAATCCAACTCCTCACAAAGAGCGCCTGATGTTTCACACCATCTTCTATCCCTGCTTTAGGAAAATCTACGACTACGGCGTAGTTGAACTCCGGATCACGATGTGGTACAAATGAACCGACAAAACCCCCTATCAAATGATTCCGGCGCCCAGATGATATTACTTATGGGTTTCATCATCGCACTGGTAATTATCGGAATGGGTACAATCGTTTATTCCATGGCAAGTTCAAACTCTCAATCTACCAGTCTGCAGTCATCATTGAACGCATACGACAGTTTTACCAATATCAGGGAAGAATATGGTAAAGTACTCATGTTTGGCTCGGGCAGTGGTGCATATACCCCTTTCAATCGATCCAACACCACAGTCAGCGGCTTTGAATCCAATATGATGAATATAATGGCCTCCCACGGCTACATCCTCAACTTTACATGGGGTAACTATTTAGACGAAACGCCGCCAACTGCCGAAGTCACCATACAACTTTTCGATGGAATGAATCGGTTCGAAGACAAAATTACCTATAACTTAAAAACCGGCAGGATAAAGTATGACCTGATACCTCCCGGAAACATCACAGACCTGATTGCTGTTACAGGGGATGTAGTTGGTGAAATTAAACTTAACTGGACAGCCAGCGGTGATGATTGTGATATAGGCATAGCATCCGAATATGAACTGCGATATTCCAACCAATCCATTGATACAATGGCAAAGTTCAACAATGCTACATTTTATCCAGTCAACTTCAATCCCGATATAAACGGGACACCACAGTTATTTGAAGTACGGGAATTGGACCCTGGTACATATTACTTTGCCATAGTCGTATATGATGAAGTACTGCATGCTTCGAATATATCTAACTGCTGCCCCAATGCAGTAGCGGCGAACTAAACAACACCCAATGCTATGACATCAATGTAACATTTGTGGATCATGATAGTATATATCCCGCATCAAATGTCACCCGGATAATATTGAACCAGACCCTGCCATAACCTATGCCGTACCTACCATGTCCATAATGTCATTTTCACAGGATACATTATTCTTTTTATAGTACTGCTGTAATATGTCTGGCCATCAGCTTTAACAATAACTTTCTGTTCCACATTTAGCTGTAAATATACATCTTTTCCTGAGGTATACCAGTTTGGTATACATGTGTCCAATGTTGATCTTGGTATAAAGAATTCAAGAGTATCCGTATCGTTGAACGTGACAATGCCTACGCTTGAAACATCTGTACCGTTTTTCGATAAGTTATATTCACCAAGTGATAAATTATTCGAATCTGGGAGTTCATAGGCTTGAGTGATCCAATCTCCAACTTTAATCCATTGGAATTCCGATACATTAGTTCCTTCAAATGTCCAATTACTTATCTTGAATTCAATACCTTGTGTAATAATGTCAAAATCTTGTGGTTCAATAACGATTAAAACTTCAGTAGGACTCTCATGGCCGTATAGATAATTACCGTCAAAGTCCCCGAATGTGGTTTGCTTAATTACTGTCAACCTAGTCACAGCCGCAACATCGCCTGAAATTCCAATTGCATCTCTTGCAGCAGTATTTGCCTCTGTCACATTGATAAGGGACTCGTTGACCGGTCGGATCTGGAGATAAAAGTTATACCGCCCCAATCCCAAAGCCCTGGATACATTATCAATTTCAATGGGATCAGTTGATGATATGGGATATTCCCACCATTTTGTGTTTTCACCTGGATTCTCATAATCTGCCATAAAAACATCCAGTTTTCTTGAATCGATCAGGCCATTAGACCCCTCATCCCGGAACCCTATCTTTTTAACAGAGGTTTGATTTGTCCCCCATACAGCATTCCATCCAGTTCCGTAGTTGACCCCATCTGACCAGTATCCCGTATCCCTGATCATTAGTGTTGCAGCTCTATCTGCATTAGGATAGAGTTCTTTTGAGTATCCGGTATATGGTGTCATGACATTGGAGATCGTGTAGGCAGCGAACAAAAAGGCGATCAACAGTACCCCTATACCGGTAAGGAAATCAATGCTGATCATTGCCCTTTCATCATTTACACTATTTGTGTAATTCATACGATCAACCCTATGAGATATAAATACCTGAGAGGTTACTGGTGATCATGATCTTTCCGGAAGAACTTGAGGCAGAACCATTGACATAAACCAGTTCATCCACACAACTTAGCGGAACATATACGGTCACATCCTTGTGCATTGATATGAGCCTTACTGCTTTTTGTCCCACTTCATATGGGTTCTCTTCAGTAATTTCAATGAAGTAGGCAGTATTAGCTATTTTCACAGGTATTTCTACAACCGACACGGTCTGGCCTTCTATCGGGGTGGATATATATGCACCGGTAATTGCAGATGATACCTGGTTACCGATATCTGTGAACTCAGTATATATCCCCTGCCTTGAAGAATTATCCACAACAGATGAAAAAGACATGATCATAATTCCGAAAAACAGGGCAGACATGCTGAAAATAAGAATATAATCAATCGGAATTGCCTGGGCATGTTGATCTTTATGCAGTTGCTTCAATAATTGGTCACCCCGTAATCGATTTAATATCTGTCGCATGGATTGAAAGCCTGATACCTGAACCAGGGTTATTGATACGGATATTTACCGTGTCATTTGACGGGAAAGTTGATGAATATGTGGCACCAGTATATGAAAGTGTTTTATTGAAATACCTCTCCCACGCTTCGTAATTCTGGCTGGTAATATTGATGGCAACACTATTTACATTCCCTGTGAATATGTTGTTGAAGCCGTCATCAGCCATTGAGGTTTTTATCTTTCCCGTACCAATACCCCCTGTGGATGAGTTAATGCTTGAAATATTGATAATGTGTATCATAATGCCCACATCATTATCGCTCATATTGACAGCGTATATCAGGGGTTTCGTTTCCATTACTGAAGATGTGAGATATTTGGTGAACACTGCTCCGTTCTCGTAGATTACGGACGTGCCCTTGTACTCATAACTTATTGTGCCTGGCACCCATGAATATGAGGCAGTACCATTATTGTAACTAATATCAATTCCTGTACTATCCGGCATAACAGTAAGGCTTCCACCGTCCATGGAAATGCTGGTGGTTCTTACTGTACCCATACCTCTGATCGGGCTCCTTACAACTTCCTCTATATCATAGTGCAGTACACCAAAAGAGTTTTGCGCAATCCGGATGTGTGTGTTCAATTTGGCATTTTCGATCATAGGAATACCTGCAGTGTATATTATTCCGATAGAAACGGTAACGATTGCCAGAATAAGGATCATCCCTATAACGGGAGATACACCGCTGTTATTGTCTATAAGGTTTCTTTTGGCTTGTGATGGCATTATAAATCTAAATAAAGTTATTTACACATTAATATATAACATTTTATTAAAGCAGATGAAAATTATTGTGATAATGACTGTATGACAAATACATGCAGGAACCGGACTTGGAGACTTTTTAATTTTTTCTGGTCTTTTAAACTATAACGAACCACAGATGAACACGGATGAACACATATTTCGCATGCAGTATCCGTGTTTATCTGTGTTCATCCGTGGTTAACAGAACTGATTAATAAGTATAATCAGAAAATAATAAAAAGTCTCCGGACTTGATCTATTTTTATGTGATGTGTCGGTACAGTGTATCTCTTTGGACAGGCTCACGCCCCGCGCCCCTGATGATCCATTCAAATTCTTCCGGCGGCATATATTCCCCATTAGCTGCCCCCGCACTCTTTGATATCTTTTCTTCCATCAACGTGCCGCCCAGGTCGTTTACACCACATAGCAGGGAGAATTGTGATATCTTCTTACCCAGCTTGACCCAGCTGCACTGGATATTTTTCACATGCGGGAACAGCAATATCCTCGCCATGGCATGCACTATAAGGTCTTCGACACCTGTTGTGGCATATACCCCCTTTGCCATCAGTTCTTTGCCCAGGGTATTATTATAGGGCATGAAAGGCAAGGGTACAAACTCTGTAAAACCTCCGGTCTCAGTCTGGATATCTCTTATCGTAAGTATATGGTCAATACGCTCCTCTTCGGTTTCGATATGTCCATACATCATTGTTGCTGTACTGGGTATACCTTCACGGTGCGCCGCCATTATTACTTTTGTCCACTGTTTCGCCGTAAGCTTATCGGGGCATATCTCCCGACGGACCCTTTCTGAAAGAATTTCGGCAGCAGTACCAGGCATTGTGTCCAACCCTGCCCGTTTTAGTTTCCGGAGGGTTTCAATAATACCTGTTTTACTGTTATTAGCCATATGAAATACTTCCATGGGCGAAAAAGCATGAATGTGCAACTGTGGGAACCTGGATTTTATACCCTCAAGGATGCTGCAATAATCTTCAAGAAACATATCTTCCATCAGGCCGCCCTGGATACATACTTCTGTAGCACCTGATCGAACAGCTTCCCCTGCTTTGTTAATTATCTCCTCAGTAGTCAGCCTGAACCCCTTATGTTCTTTAAAAGCACAGAACTTACAGGTACCAATGCACTGGTCTGAAAAATTAATATTCCTGTTAACAATATATGTTGCAGTATTGCCTACCTGAATAGACCTTAACCTGTCAGCCAGTTTGAATATAAGAATAGGGTCAGACTGCAATAGTTCATGAGCGTCTTTATTTGTTGCTTCTCCGGCAATTAAACGATCGATAGTGTCATCAGGCATCTCTGCCGGGATATCATTGAAAATATCAGTTAAGAGGACTGCATATTGCTGATTCATGACCATTACACTTTCCTTTGGTTTGTTGTCAATCAGGAAAGTATATAAACTTTTATAGATCTCACTTTCCGCAGGTCAAATGAGATCGATGTAAAACTCGATAAGCTTGATGGGCTTAGTAAACTCGATATTATCAATGATTCAATCAGTGGAATTAATGAGAGGCTTGACACCCTTCCGGAACGAATCGCTGAAGCAATGAAAAGATAATTTATCTGCGCTCCCTTATGGCAGGCAGTCCCTGAGTGTCCATTATCTAATAATACTCTTTTGATGTGTCTATACACTGGTCTGTAATAATCTCAAGTGTTATTAGGATTCTAGACTGATTCTTGAACTTCTATATGAGTTAGTCCTTTGATGTTCACCTACATACTCATCAAACAATCAATAATATATAACCCAACAGTCAATTCAACAATGATGCGTCCTTATATATTTATTAATGCAGCCATGTCAGCAGATGGTAAGATTTCCACATACAAGCGCAAACAGGTCAGGATTTCAGGAATAAATGATTTTGAGAGGGTGGACCATTTACGTGCTGATGCCGATGCCATAATGGTTGGCATAGGCACTGTACTGGCCGACAACCCCAGCCTTACAGTAAAATCCAGGGACTTAAGGTGTAATCGCAAGGAGCGTAACGGGTGTGAGAATCCGGTGAGGATTGTAGTGGACAGTATGGCAATAACTCCACTGGATGCTGATATTTTCAATAAAGGCGAAGGTGAGAAGATAATTGCAGTAAGTGAAACTGCACCCGATGACAGGGTCGAAAAACTTAAGAAAAAAGCCAGGATTATCATTGCTGGCAGGGACAGGGTGGACCTTGTGGCACTTATGTCCGGGTTAAAGGAACTGGGTATTGATACTTTAATGGTGGAAGGGGGGGCAACCCTGAACTGGTCATTGATATCCCTGGGACTGGTGGACGAAGTTTTTACTTATATCGGTTCCCTGTTCCTCGGAGGCAAGGATGCACCCACACTGGTTGACGGCGCAGGGTTTGCTGATAATACGGATGCTGCCGGGCTGGAACTTGTGTCAATGGAGCAAATGGATAACGGTGTACTAATACGATGGCGTATAGCAAACCCGTGAAAATAATACAACACCCGGGCCAGTTACATGCATATACATGCGGCTGCGGTGTCAATGTATGGGGTTGTAAAATCCTGCTATAAGTAGATCCGGGTATGATAGTGAAAGTAAATTGAAAATGGTTATCTATAATCCTGGTAACCAAACCAAAGATATATCACTAAAATAATATGAACATCGAAAAAACAGACTCGGACCGCTTTCTTATAGGAGTATTCGTAACAGGAGTGATTTCGGTCTCAATAGTAATTTTCATATTCTACCAATTTGGACTGTTGAGGGAGTTACTACTGGTTTTCAGTACCCAGTTGCTTTCCGGCCGGGAGTTCGCTATGCTGCATGGTGCCTCCTATGAGATGTCCATTCAATTGCTGATATTGGTCAGTTTCATATCAGATATCTGTGCCTTGTTAGTAGGTCTACCTATATTTGTATTATTCCATGAGGAGTTGAAGCAGTTCCCGCTATTGGCACCGTTCATGAATTTCTCAGAGATAATCACTTCAAATAAAAGCGGTGTGATGCATAAGTTTGGCCTTGTGGGACTATTTATTATTTGTTTTATCCCCTTCCAGATGACAGGAGGGCTTGCAACTGCATGTTTTGCAAAACTCCTGGGTTTCTCTGTTCGGGAGATCGTACCAGTGGTAGCCACTGCGTCCCTTATTGCTTCCGTGTTCTGGGCTGTGACCGCTGATACTGTAATGCAGTACCTGGGGCCGGTCCAGTATTATATTCCTTACTTCATCGTGTTGGTGGTGGCATCAATTTTGATATACAATTTTGTGCATTACAGGAACAGGTAACCTTATTTTTCCCGTAGGTAATACAACCGGTTTGCCTCACGTAGGTTTTTGGGCGTGCCTACATCTCTATGATAGACGGGAATATCCTTGGATAAAGGTCTTTTCATAAAAGAAATTATCGACAAGTATCACAGCAAATGTACTGTTTCCCACAACATAACGGACGGGATATATGGCATTTGCAAGGCCCAGCCCCTCATCCTGCACTACGTAAGTCAGGTTCCCCATATGCTGTCCAAAACCCAGGTAGTCCATTATGTCGTTCTCCGGTTCAACCCCCATCAATACGCCATCGATTCGAAAAAACCACCATACGACCTGGAGTTGCGAACCCCACAAGGCATATACCTGTACGTAAGGCAGTTTCGATACCACTGTTAAGTGGGGCAGCCTTTGTCACAACCATAGGTATACCTGAGCGCGCTGCTTTCATTACCATACCAGCCGGCTGTCGTCCTGTGGACAGGATATAATGTTCACCCGGGTTAAAACCGTCCATTATTGCCTGTCCAATGGCCTTATCAACGGCATTATGCCGTCCCACATCAATAGCACAGGCAATGCAACCACCTTGCCGGTCAATAATACAAGCAGCATGGGTGCCCCTGGTCTGCTGGTATATTCCAGATTCCAAGTAGTGAAGCGAACCTTGTATGATATCGGGGTGAAAATGACAATCTGACTCTATTTTAACATCCTCAGTATTCTCCCGGTTAACACCTATGCATCCGGATGAGCGAATCTCAAACCCGATATCGAAATTGTCGTTCCGGATGATTTTGGCAAAAATCCTGTTTTCGCCAACAATCCTGACATCCCGGATCTCAGATGCAGCACTGACAAAACCCTCACATACAAGATATCCAACCGCCAGTTGCTCAAGCTTTTCGGGAGATGTTAAGATGGAAGCTATATGCGTATTATTCACAAATAGTTCTACAGTTTCTTCCACTGCTGCAGTAAACCTTGATGAACGAGCATTTCTATTAATGATCTCGACTGTTTTATATTCCTGCTTATACATAGCACCGATCCCATAATTCACAGAATTGAACTGCTATATTATGTATGTATATTTAACAATGATTGATTGTGAAAGTGGATATGACAAAAACATCGTATGAAGAAAGATATCACATATTTTAATACAATATATAAATTATATTGAAAGACCGTGAATTCATATAGCAAAACTTTAGTATCTACAACTGTTAATATATTACTGAGTATTCTATTATGTTACGACAGCGATTTGTGATTGATACCAGTGCATTGACAGACTCTGCAACCAGGGAGAAGGAAGGATACAAGACCCTGTGTGAAGGGGTTAACAGTATCATGGATATTATTGCAGAAGCCAGATTATCATACGAACTCAGTTGCTATATACCCTACCCGTCTGTCTATAATGAACTGCATGGTTTTATAAAGAACAATGGCTGCGAGGATGAAATAATCGACAAGATCGATACATGGTTGGTAAAAAAAACGCCGGATCGCTACGAAGTAAAGATACCTTCAAAGATATTCTACGAATACGTGGATTACATGCGAAGCCGCATTAATAAAGGTATGACCGTTGCCGAGGACGCCATTTGGGAAGCTGCTACCGAATGTTTATTTCTCACGACCGGGGCACAGGATAAAAAAAATATCGAGATAGAAATTGAACGTGATGTCATTGGTAGTGTTGTGGGAAAGTTCAGGGATAAATACCGCACGGCCCTCAGATACGGTATCCTGGACAGCGGCCCTGATATTGATGTGTTGCTGCTGGCTAAAGAACTTGATGCGGCTGTAGTAGCATCGGATATGGGTGTGCAGAAATGGGCTGAACAACTGGGATTAAGGTTTGTGGAAGCAAAATCATTCCCTGCTATGATCAAGGAATACCTGCAGCATAAGAAAAAGGAGTGAAAAATGTATTTTACCATCTCTGTGATTGCCTTTGCAGTGGTTGCGTTTTTAACCTTGCGGGATATTCGCATATTCAGACGCACAAAACTGGAATCATACCGAAAAGGTGCAATGAAGGGCATGGCTGCAATGTTTTTATTGCTACTGGGAGGAGTCGTTGTGCAGGTCAATCCTGAACTTGGTATGGTGTTGGTGTTGATAGGAATGTTCATTAATAAAAAGGGGCAGCGTGAGGATGTGTTCGGCAGGGCAAAAACAGCAGATAGATTCCTGGGAAAAACAGAAATTAAGAATTGAGATACTTCAATAGCAGTGGTAGCCTGCCTCAAGGTATGCTTCCTAAACTTGGCATGCGGTCGCCATTAGAGCGGCCCGCACCAGTTTAATCTCATTATACATACAATCATCGCCCAATTTTTCCTTGATGGGGGACAGGTATTCAGCCCCAACATCTGATATTGCCTTCTGGATAGCCTGCTGCTTTTGTACATCTACCCATTCATCTATGGAATCGATCTCGCCTGCCAGGATCAGTTTCTCTATATGGGTGATAATTGTACTGGCAGAAAGGTTCCTGGTGTTGGCGATCTGCTGGATAGTTAAACCCTGCCTGTAAAGGTCAAGAGTTTCCTGCTGAGTGGCAGATAGCCTGCCTTGTATGTCCCTGGGTAATTTCGGGCTTTGCACAGGCAAACCTGTAATATGATCTGCGATCTCGGATAAAAATGCATCACCATATTTTATCAACTTATTCTCTCCCACACCTGTTATGTCCAAAAACTCCTGGTGTGTCCTTGGCAAGTTCGAAGCCATCTGTTCCAGGCTCGTATCTGAAAATATGATATATGGCGGCAGGTTCTTCCTGTCAGCCAGTGTTTTCCTGAGTCGTTTTAACCTATCGAATAATCCGGTTTCGGCAGGCATATTCTCTTGCTGGCGTATTATCTGCCTCTTTTCTGTCGGTTTTACTAAGCTGATCGTCTGGTTTCCATCCAGTATTTCCCTGCTATTACGGTTCAAGGTCAGTAACGGATACCTGGTACCCTCAACACGTAACACCTCCTGCTGTATCATTTCCCTGGCAATGGCCTGCCACTGTGCTTTTGAATAATCGCGCCCTGCTCCATGACTTTTCAGAAGATGATGGCGTTTTGCAGTTATTTTCTTATTCTTTGAGCCGATCAGGACATCGATCACATGATTCATTCCGAACCGCTGGTCAAGTTCTTCCACACATACCAGAAGCTTTTGTGCGGCTCCGGTGCCGTCAAAAGTTTCCCTGGGTGAGATACAGACATCACACTTACCACAATTTTTTCCACCCATATCCTCACCAAAATAACTTAGCAATACCCCACGACGGCAGGTTCTGCTCTCGCAGTAATCTGTCATTGCCCTTAGCTGGGTCAATGCAATATCCTGCTCTTTTTTGCTGTTCTTCTTGTTGATGAAATACTCGATCTTATAACGGTCCCCATGGCTAAAGAACAGGATGCAGTCACAAGCCAATCCATCCCGTCCCCCCCTTCCCGTTTCCTGGTAGTAGCCTTCAAGGTTCCTGGGCAGGTCATAGTGTATGACAAAACGCACATTGGGTTTATCGATCCCCATACCAAAAGCAATAGTGGCAACAATGATGTCGGTATCGTCCTTTATGAAACTTTCCTGGTTCCTGGAGCGCTGTATGTCGGACAGGCCGGCATGGTATGGCAGGGCCCTGAACGCACTTCGTTGGAGCTTTTTTGTGAGTGTATCCACGGTATTCCGGCTCTGGCAATAGATTATACCGGAATTGCCCCTGCATTTTTCCAGATACCTAAGTAATTTATCGTACGCATCCTGCTTGGGCCAGACCTGGTAGATGAGGTTGGGCCTGTCAAAGCTTGCCATATAGGTATTGTAGCCAGCCAGGCTTAGCTGGCCTGTGATATCCTCCTGTACTTTCGCAGTGGCTGTTGCTGTCAGGGCAATTATTGGAACGTGCGGGAATCTTTGCCTCAATGTCCTGATCCTCCTGTACTCCGGCCTGAAGTCATGCCCCCATTCAGAGATGCAGTGTGCCTCATCAACAGCGAACAGGCCAACGTTTGCATCCTCCAGTAATTTAATTGTCTGGGACATTAAAAGTCGCTCAGGTGCCATATAAAGGATCTTGATTTGTCCATCCAGGACCGCAGTCGTTATTTTTCCAGCTTCTGCAACGGACTGGGTGCTATTAAGATATGCGGCCGCTATGCCATTTGATATTAAACTGTCCACCTGGTCCTTCATCAGCGAGATCAGCGGTGAGATGACGACGGTCAGGCCATCCATCAGGAGTGCAGGAAGCTGGTAACATAACGATTTCCCGCCGCCGGTTGGCATTAAAACGAAAGTGTCTTTCTTATCCAGTACATCCTTGATAATGTCTTCCTGGTGCACACGGAATTCTGTATAGCCAAAGTATTTCTGGAGTGTTTTGTGCATATTAATACCGAAAATTGCTGATTTATACTGCTAATAGGTGCTTTTATTTATAATCTCCAATATGACATAAGCATTATATAACGTGTCTCCAAGCAGGGTGAAAGTAATATTACAGTTTGGTAAGGGAGAGGACGCAGGGCATATTGAAGTTGAGAAAAACTTTGTGAGCAAAAGGCCTCATACCATGGTCCATCTCACAGATAAGGGCCAGGGTGCCTTCGATGAGTGCCGTAAGAGCATGAGGCAGGCGCCGGATGAACCGCATGCGAATCACTTCTAAAAAAACATTTATACTTTGAAATATATTCACCTAATATGACCAAAGAGCTGGAATATATTAAAGACGACCTTCAACAATTAGCGGACCCCGAAAAAGCCAGGGTCTTATCAAGATTTTTCAAGACCGGAAAAGGTGAATATGGCGAAGGCGACACATTTCTTGGTATCAAAGTTCCTGAGCAGCGTAAGATCGCAAAAAAGTATTCTGATCTTGCATTTGATGACATTGGCCAGTTGCTGGAAAACAATATCCATGAATATAGATTGACCTCTTTATTCATACTTATCCTCAAGTATAACAAAGAGGGCCATAGGGGAAAAAAGGAAATCGTCGATTTTTATGTGAAAAATATAAAAAATGTTAACAATTGGGATTTGGTTGACAGCTCAGCACCACATATTTTAGGACATTTTCTACTGGATAAAGACAGATCAATATTATACCGATTGGCAAGATCAGACAACCTGTGGGAGCGAAGAATATCAATACTCTCAACATTTGCATTCATAAAAACCAATACATTTGAAGATGCATTAAAGATTTCAGAAATTCTTTTATTCGACGAGCATGACCTTATCCATAAAGCAGTTGGCTGGATGTTGAGGGAAGTTGGCAAAAGGGATCTCATAATAGAAGAAGAATTCCTGCAAAAACACTACCTTGAAATGCCAAGAACTATGCTAAGATATGCTATCAAAAAATTTGATGACGATAAACGAAAATTCTATTTGGGTAAATAGTCAGCAATAGTCAGTGAACGTAAAATGTTTTAACCTGAACAGTTATCATTTTCCACCCAGCAACTTAAAATCGACCTCAATCTTTTCCTTCAGCATAGCTGCGCCGAGGTTGTGCTTACTTTGTTTGTAACTACTCACCTTTTTGAAGTAAGATTACCGATAACGAAAAATCGTTTGTTTCAATATATTTTTAACACATCATCATTTTTCACATTAAGTTTCATGATGCTGATTTTATTATATCATTAAAGAAATATATATCGACGTTTAAATTAAAATGTAGTCGTTAGATGACGCTTCTTAAACCTGAGTAGTTACGTCTGGGTTATACAGGTAACTCTACCGAAATGGTGGATTTATGCTTGGTTGAATGTTTCATAGTTCCTTCATAGTTCCTTATATCTAATTAGTGCTAGTGTCAAGTCAACTCTACAATGTAGCCAAATAGGTCACCAATACACTTTTTAATCCGACATTTGGATGTTGACTTGACACTAGTTAATCACTTTGTTTGCATAAGCTGACACAGATGAATAAATAAAATCGTTACCTTGCACCAACATCCACAAAAGAAAGAGTAATACAATCCAGGCAAGTACCGCTATCAATGCTCTGTTAGTCGTGATCTCTTGAAGCTGGCGTATTCCAAAAATCACAAGAACCAATATCCATAACCATAATACAAAAATTAATATCCTCCCCTCAAAAAAATAAACTATTACAGAAAATAATAATGCCGGCGTATAGGCATACATTAGAGCTTTTATTGTCTGGGATATGCCATTTCTCCCACCCACAATATATATGCCAATATGTAGGATTGCTCCGTATATGAATATCGACACAACCCTAATAATCGGTGACAATACCAACAAGAATAATGACGTTTTTATTCCAAAAGAAACAAAAACGTGGGAGGATATCACATTAAGGATGGTAAATATCATCATTAAAATAATGAAATATTTTGTTGCATCAACGAGAGTGTCTTCCTTAGAAGCATCATATGTTTTTGAAGGTTCAATTAAAAATCCTTTTACTTTCTCAATGAAATTCACCATTTTCACCTGACTAATTATAAATTCAGACAATAAAAGTGTTAAGATTATTATCAGAACTGCGGCTATGATACCCCACAATAATCTCCCTGTAAAGAATGAGTAAACAATAATGGATATGGAAATGATTATAACAAAAAGCAAATAGCGTGCAGTATTTTCTTTCAAATCAATATTCATTGTAACGTATTGTTGCTAATAATGTTTAAAGTTGTTCTATTCTTTTATTCCTTTAAATTCGCATACCTGCACCTGTAAGGAAATATATATTTCCAATGAATCGACTAGAATATCAAATCCACTAGCGTCTTCCTGATGACCTGTACAAAGTGCAGCGGAGTGAGGTGGGGTGTCACTCTATCCGGATGTGAGACCTACCCCGCCCCTTGCACATCATTACACGCCCTGGCCAGCAGATGCGGCTCAATGGACGCCTCCTTAAGAATATCTGGTCTGGAAA
>Ga0255420_10153_pt1 | contig 15228 bp, 12 predicted proteins | sample ANMaggSeSYBR02I3_FD_182630 | JGI IMG/M metagenome (GOLD analysis project Ga0255420, IMG submission 182630) | Sediment cell enrichment communities from methane seep in Santa Monica Basin, California, United Staets - ANME aggregate JGI... | ecosystem: Environmental > Aquatic > Marine > Cold seeps >...
AAATACATATTCAACAACCCAAAGAGGATAGTGGACCAGCTTCTCCCTGGAACCGGTAACAGCAAGGTACATGGATCGCTGTTCAAGACCAACTCCAACTCCACCGCAGATCCGTTGGATGTACTCCTCAAATTCGTCTTTTGCCTGATTAATGGAGACTGATGGATCCACAACATGAGCAGATTCAGGAAGGTTCTCAGAGTCAAAAATTTTTATAGGCAACCTTGAACCGGTACGCCCCAGAGCCATTCCATAGAGCCCCATTTGAGACTGGGCACCCAGAGATGGTATCCCCAGTGGTTCCAGATGTGCTGCGCTGACAATAAAATTACAACCACTGCTGATCTGATGTTCTTCAGCGCGAACCCCTTTCCGTTGCTTAACTGTCCGGATAATAATGTTGTTCTGACTGCTTCCATCAGCACTTGCATTTACAGACCTCACCTTCCGTGCACTGAATACAGGCTTTACGCCAAAGACATAGCCGTCCACCCGGCAGGAAAGCATCCAGAAAGGAACATAAGCAAGAAACGGCTTTCTGACCCGGCATCCGGCAAGTACCCCTGCGGACAACTCCTCCAGCTTGCGGCGGACAACACGAACAGCAACTGTAGAATCAATGCTGGACTTAACTATATACCTGTTAACAACACCTTCAAGAAGTATCGGTGTATCACAGTTGAGGCAAACGGTGTTTGTGTTTCCCTCGCTGACTTCAAGCAAGCCGGCACATGAAGGACATGAAAGGGTTAAAAGATCACTCATGATTCACCTCCCTTGACAAACTTCCTCCATATTCCCGGAGCAAGTATCGCAGAAGCCATTCCAAACACAAATGCCCAGAAAACAGATAACCCTTTAAGAAGAAAAAAGATCAGCAGAGCAGGTGCAACACCAATCAGAAAGGCCGACAAAGCTTCTCTGAAAGGATCAAACAGACTCTTGCCGCTGGAATTGGGAGATTCTCCAAGCTTCCTGCCGCTCACTCCGTCAACAATAGTCCCCTGAGCAGTGGAAGCACTTATAACCACCCAGAAAGGATGGTAGACAACCCCGGCATCTCCAACCAGTTCAGGATCGACAGGAACAATTCTGCCCTCAACCTCAGATTCGTTCCACAACCGCCGGTCAGCCGATGGCGGTGAATAGTATTCCATCTCCGCGTAAGGCTGAGTAAATACCCGTTCAAGAGTATCCGGATTGTAGGGAAACCAGTAGAGCGACATCGAAACTGCACTCCCCCGGCCAAACAGGCGGAGAACATCTTTTTCATTAAGTGCCGGTCTGTGCAGAAAACTCGTTCCTTCAAAACCGTCCACAACTGCCCTGGCCCCGCAATAAGGGCAACTGATGTAAGCATCAGGAGACAGGACAGCCAGCAGAGCTCCACACTGTTTGCATTGAAGTTTCACCGGTAAGCTACCCCCTCAGGATAAGGCTCTCACTTATGCTGAACATACCAACAATGGAATCAATTCCACAGAGGCGGCAATAACAACCGATACTCCCTGATGCGAGCTTATCTATTAACTGCAGAGACCACCCGGCGAACAGTAATACCTGAAGCTGTTTCCAGTCTCACAAAATGAACACCGGCAGGAATTTCCCGAGTGTCCCAGATGATATTCCTGTAACCGGATTCGCTCAGCAGCGAAGTCAAGTCGGCAATTCTTCGTCCGGTCACATCAAAGACAACAAGAGTAGCTGTGGCCAGATTCCCCGCTGCGACAGTTACCGGAATAGTTGCATTTGTGTAAACCGGGTTGGGTGTTATCAGACCCAGTGAAGAAACCTGAGGTGTAATACCCTCGGATAACTGATCAACACCTGCTGTACTCACTTGTGCCAGTACTGGTTCAGAAGCCCATCCGGGACCGAAATCGTTATCAACAGCCCAGACTCTAAAGTAGTACTCTCCGTTGTTGAGAACGGTAACATCGTATTCCGAGGTGGCTATATTATCGGCATGTATTTCGTTGTTATCCCAGACATCAATCTTGATATCATCTATGTAGAGCTTGCATGATGAACTGCTTCCATAGCTCTCCCAGCGGAGCATCAGTGTCTGGCCCTGAAATTCATCAAGCTCATGGATGTTGAACCGCCAGGTCATATCGTTACGACCGAAAGTCTGAAGATAATACCAGTTCGCACCGGCATCAGGGCTGTATGAAAATGCTCCCTGATAGCTTTGAGGAGTAATATCCTGCTCTGACCAGAAGCTGATTCTTCCACCGCCGTTTGCAGGAATGGTCACTGATTCCTGCCATGTCATCTGACCCGTTCCATTGGAAACATAACTTTGAGTCCCGCTATGGTGCTGACTGCTGGTCATGATCCAGTTGACCTTGTCGAAAGGGCCGCTGTCCCCGTGGTCATCAAGCAGCAGCTGGTATCCGCTCAGTCGTTGAAGAGCGTAGTAATCAGCGTCAGCGGCATCGCTCCAGTTGATAACAAACGGTACACTGACCGATCCAATGCTCTCCACCACCGGTACTCCCGGTTCATGCGGATCATATGGGCAGCCTGCAAGACAGGCAGTCACCAGATAGCTTCTAAGGTTTCTTCTGGAGAGTTTCACCACTTCTGTGGCTGAAGGCCAGAAACCTGCAAAACTTGCGCCGGTCTCATGGTTCCAGCTCATGGCGCCGTAAAGACCATACGAGTGATCTCGGGTATTGCCCGCAGAAGCACCAAACAACCAGGAACGATAGTGCTCCTCGCCGGTTGCCCACTGAACCATCATCTCTCCCTGGGTAGTGTACTGCGCAGCATGGGTTGTGGGATCATCTGTCCAGCCCCACGGGTAGATAAGAGCATTGCTGTATGTGTGAGTGGAATGCATTTGAGTGGGTATATGAGTCTGCCAGAAGGTATCAATATTGGATGCTTCCGGCTCGGAAATAGGACCGGCTCCTCTGTAGGTGCTGGAACCGGGATCACCACTGGAGCCAGCTCCTCCCCATGCTACAGACCAGTTTCTGTTCAGATCAACACCATCTCCACCGGCGGATGTGTTCCTGTTTTTTCTGTGCATGCCACCACCGCCTGGAGATATGCTCTGGTTATACACCCATCCGTCAACATTGTTCACCGGCAAACACCAGATTTCTCTGTTTTCAAGCAGCCATGTAGCCTGATATCCATCGTAACCGTTCCGCTGGTAGTTGGAACAGAGCCACATCATCCAGTATCTGATGTTTCTCATTGAAGCACCTTCACGGGCATGGATAAGACCATCGTACCATGCGTTGGCCATGGCCGGGTTATCGTCAGAAAAGCTGTTATTCACTGATATTTTAACAACCCTCTGAGGACGTCCTTCGTAGGTATCTCCTATGGACTGAACACTTGTAATAGCAGGGTTTGCGGCAACAAGAGAATCAATCCATGTGTCTACTTCGTCCCAGGTGTAAAAGCCACCCATTGACCGACCCGTACCGTTGCGGGCCCGGTAGTAACCTTCCATATCTGCAATTCTTGTTGTGGCAAAGAGTCCGTTCTCAAGCAGAGTTCTTCGATCAAAAGAATTCGCGACAAAGTCCATTGATCCGTCTCTGCAGACCTGAACTACATCAAAACCGATCCTGTTGAACAATTCCGCCTGCACATCAGACGATGGCTGAAAATTCATAAGAGAATAGATCTCATTCCCCAGCATTATGCCGGAGAGAGTCAGCAACATCAGAAATAGTTTCAAATCAAACCTCCAGAAAGAATACAAATGAAAGAAAAAAGAAACTTGCGTATATATATAAACTCAATTAATGCCAAAACACAGACAGCACTCGAAAAAAGAATGCAGGACATTTCCGCTTAAATTTTGTATCTTTACCCAATCAAGATAGATGTTTTTTAACAGTGGAGGCGTTAATGAGAAGCTTCAAGGAGAAGATAAGACAGGGAATCCCTTTGGATATCCCCTCCATACCACCATCCATAGAAAGAGTTAACAGAGCCCCTGCAAGACCCGATATTCTCTCATCCTCCGAGAAGAGACTCGCGCTGAAGAACGCTCTAAGATATTTTCCCAGAGCATGGCATGAAATTCTCGCATCGGAATTTGCTGATGAATTAAACAAAACCGGACGTATCTACATGTACCGCTTCCGACCAACCTATGAGATGAGAGCCAGACCAATAGGTGAATACCCCGCGGAAACACCGCAGGCAGCGGCTATCATGCTGATGATACAGAACAATCTTGACAATGCAGTTGCTCAGCATCCTGAAGAGCTGATAACCTACGGCGGCAACGGTACCGTGTTCCAGAACTGGGCTCAGTACCTGCTTACAATGAAATATCTCTCGGAAATGACCGAGGAACAGACTCTTGTTCTTTACTCCGGTCATCCCCTTGGCCTCTTCCCCTCACACGCTGACGCTCCAAGACTCGTTGTTACAAACGGAATGGTTATTCCCAACTACAGTTCACAGGATGACTACTCAAGAATGGCGGCACTGGGAGTCACCTCCTACGGTCAGATGACTGCTGGCAGCTTCATGTATATCGGCCCTCAGGGCATTGTTCACGGAACCACTATCACCCTTCTCAATGCAGGAAGAAAGTATCTGGGAACAGGAGACGACGGACTTGCCGGTATGGTGTTTGTCACCAGTGGTCTGGGGGGAATGAGCGGAGCTCAGGCAAAGGCGGCAGTTATCGCAGGTGCCATCTGTGTTATCGCTGAGATAAACCCCAAAGCTCTTTACATGAGGTATGAGCAAGGGTGGCTGCAGGAAATTGAAGAGGATCTGGACAAGGTCATCCTAAGATTAAAGAAGGCTAAGCAGGAAGCAAAACCTCTTTCCCTTGGATACCTTGGCAACATTGTAGACCTGTGGGAAAAACTTGCCGGGGAAAACATTCACATTGAGCTTGGCAGCGACCAGACAAGCCTTCACAACCCCTGGATGGGTGGTTACTACCCGGTTGACCTCACTCTCAGTGAAAGCAACCGTATGATGGTGGAGGACCCGGACACTTTCAAAGAAGCTGTTAGAAAATCTCTAAGGAGACAGGTAAAGGCCATCAACACACTTTCAGCAAGAGGAATGTACTTCTGGGACTACGGCAATGCTTTCCTGCTTGAAGCTTCAAGGGCAGGCGCAGAGGGTATCCTTAAAGAAGACGGCACCTTCTCGTACTCCTCCTATGTGGAAGACATCATGGGTCCCATCTGCTTCGACTACGGCTTCGGTCCCTTCCGCTGGGTATGCACATCCGGCGACCCTGATGATCTAAGAAAAACCGACAGGATTGCCGCGTTCGTCCTTGAGGAGATGGCCAATGAAGCCACCGACGAGAACAGACAGCAGCTCCTTGACAATCTCCGATGGATCAGACAGGCCGAAGATAACAGAATGGTTGTCGGTTCTCAGGCCAGGATTCTCTACACCGACTGGTCCGGAAGAATCAAATTGGCTCTTGCTTTCAACAGAGCAGTATCTGACGGAGCAATCTCCGCACCTGTCGTTCTGGGCAGAGATCATCATGATGTTTCCGGCACAGACAGCCCCTACAGAGAAACGGCAGACATCCGCGACGGCTCAATGTTCACAGCAGACATGGCTGTACAGAATGTTATCGGTGACTCTTTCAGAGGAGCTACCTGGGTAAGCATTCACAACGGCGGCGGAGTAGGCTGGGGTGAAGTTATCAACGGAGGATTCGGAATGCTCCTTGACGGCTCCCCTGCCGCGGATCGCAGAGCAAAATCCATGCTCTCATGGGATGTAGGCAACGGCCTTGCCAGAAGAAGCTGGGCGAGAAACGACGGCGCTATACTGACAATAAAGCGGGCCATGGAAATGGAACCCCTCATGAAAGTTACCATCCCGGAAATCGCTGACGATGAAGTTGTAGACCTGTTCGACTGAGATGAAGTACAAGGCGGTACTGTTTGATCTGGATGGAACTCTGCTTGATTACACGGCTGCACAGAGAAAAGCCACAGACAACAGCACAAAACTCCTCGATCTGGTAAATTCCCCGGAGGTTCAGAACTACGAAGCACGGGGAATTCCCTCAACGGACTCACAGGAAATGAAACAAGCCTTCGAATCGGCAGGAATACAACAAAACCCAACAGAGTTCCTGAATAACTACTTCGGAAAGCTCTCCGAGCATGGCATACTCATGGAAGGCGCAAAAGAAATCCTGGAATCACTGAAGGGAAAAGTAAAACTTGCAGTAGTTTCAAATGGTCCCGGCGATGTTCAGAACCCCAGACTGAAAAAAACCGGCATAGCCCACTATTTTTCCCATTGTTTCTTCAGCCGAGACATCGGTATTGCAAAACCGGACCCGGCCATTCTCCACCTTGCCATGAAAACACTCAAAGTAACGAAACAGGAAACCCTGTTCATCGGAGACAGCACCACAAGCGACCAGCCCGCTGCACAAGCCGCTGGAATAGACTTCTTTCTCTTCAAAGGTGATTTCAAGAATCCGAAGCTTCGAGCACTGCTTCGCTGACAGTAAGCACTACAGCGGCAGCCTTCTTTTCTCCTTAATAACGGAGTTCGATACTATCATATAATCGTCTATAGAAAAGTATAAAAACTTTTAGCGAGTGTTGTCGTAGTAGTCATGTAATTACCGCCCTCCTGTTTACGTGAAAAAGATCATCAGTTGAATAAACGCCTGCATTCATACACTGCTCAATCAGATAGCTGCAAGTGCCCTGGATTATGCCTTCCCACTCAGCATTTCAAAGCAGGTTTGTTGTTCTGTTCTGGAGAAATAGAAGTATGATACAGGCTCAAAGCATGGAAGAGGTGAGAGATGCGGTTCAGAAAACCGGTAATTGGTATTGCACTTGCGGGTGGCGGAGCAAAAGGAATCGCACACATCGGTTTCCTTGAAGTACTCATTGAAAACGGGATTCCAATTGATATTATTTCTGGAACAAGCATAGGAGGGGTAATAGGAGCAGCTTTTGCCCTTGAACCTAATATTGAGAAACTGAAACATAAGATACATACACTTGTGGAATCTGATGTATACAGAAATTTAAAACTGAACAGATTCAAAGCAACAGAAGAAGACAACTGGTTTGACAGGGTCAGAAATAGACTAAGAAGAAGCCTTTCATTTGCCGAGGCAGCGACCAGCCCATCGCTGGTTCCTGAAATAGCCGTAATAAGGCTTTTTGAAGAATTGTTTGATGACAAAACATTTGAGGAAACGAAACTTCCCTTTGCAGCGGTTGCGCTTGACCTTGTATCTGGTGAAGATGTTTTGTTTAGCGAAGGTTTAATCAGGAATGCAGTAAGAGCGAGCACTGCCATCCCCGGAATATTTCCTACAGTAAAAATTGATGGGAAAATACTTGTTGATGGCGGAGTAACAGCAAATGCTCCCGTGATGGCGGCAAAAAGAATGGGAGCGGATATAGTAATCAGTGTTATTTTCGGTTATGAGCCTTCCCCTCCGGGAAAACTCGAAAGTTCCATAGATGTTATTCTGAGAGGTGACGAACTGGCTAAACTGAAATTGTTCAGGATGCTCATTGAGAAAGCAGACTATGTTGTTGAGATTCGTGCAGGAAATACTCACTGGACTGATTTCGGAATGTATGATGAATTAATTGATATAGGGAAAAATGCTGCAATCAAACATCTTGACAAACTGAAAAGAATCTCCAGCAGAAATATGTTCAGGAGATTATTCAATTTCAGATAATATCCTTCCGAATACCATAACCCGAAGAGAATAGATCAGGAATGAGCCGTTTCATCCGTTCTATCTGGCACCCCGAACCGAATTCGAACTCAAACAGGGAAAGAAAGATTACGCCGGGTGACAGCATGACAAATGCTGAAAAAACTTGAGCAAAGATGTCTTGCAGTTTCGTTTTTCTCACTACAAAGATTATGTATTTTCAGCACTGAAGCTGTAGTATTTCTGATGGGAAGTGTCCTTATGAGGACCGGATGCAGCAAGGCATGCTGCCAGACTGGTTGAAATTCTCCCGGCAGTACATATTATCCGGGAAGTTACACAACAAAATAGGAAAGGAAAACAATGAAAGCATTAATCGTTATGGCAGTACTTGCAACATTCGCCTTTGCCGGCGTTACTGAATTCGGCGTTCAGGTAGGATACTGGAACCCAACCGGTGATATGGGGGACGCTTATAACGGAAACTTCTACTTCGGAGGTCAGTTCCTCTCCCATATGGATGTTGTAGCCATTGAGGCATCAATCGGTTACACACCACTCAAGCTTGATGATGACGTGGAGGACCTGCTTGAGCTGGCCGGTGGTGAATTTTCCGGGCATGTAATTCCGATCACAGGCGGAGTAAGAAGCTACTCAAATGCTCTCTACGGAGCAGCAGGACTTGAACTGGATATAGCATCAGTAGAATTTGAATATGCTGATAATCCTACTCTCAACTATGATGACTCCGATAGCGAGCTCGGTGGTTACATTGGTGCCGGTTTTGTTACCCCTATGGGAACAACTGGAGATCTTGACCTTAGCATCAGACTTCACCTCATGGAGTTTGAGACAGATCAGATGTGGCTTGGTATCTGTGCTGGACTGAACTTCTAGCAGACAATACAGGTAAGAAAAGGGGCGGCCAGTCGGTCGCCCCTTTTCCGTTCTTCAGCAGATCAATCCTTTTTCACACCTTTTCCTGTAGTGAATCAAAAACAGGATGCTGGCAGTTAAAAAGAAAAAGAAAGACAGCAGGAAATTTGCTGTAAACCCGAAGTACTTCATAATAACACTGCCAAGCACAGGGGCAACAAAACCCCTCAGTGCAGTGGCTGTAACATGCAGCCCCTGATAGGTAGCCGTTCTTCCCTCCGGCGCAAAAAACATACTGGACATGTTCCAGGATAGAACAATCCCGGCAATGCCTATGGCGAAAGCTGCCCAGGCCAGATAGAAAAGAGGAACCCCAAGTGAGGGAATCAGGCTGCTTCCCACAAAAAGCAATGGAAATCCCGCCAGGATTAAGCATACCACTCCGGTAAATTTGAAAGGATGAAGCCTGTCCATCTTTGCTCCCAGGAATGGAGCCAGAAGAAGCAGACCCAGCTGCCCGATTACTCCTTTAGCAAGAGCATACTGCTCATAGGAAAGATCCAGCACTTCCTGAGAAAAGAAGGGAATAGCGGGCAGGATAGTCATAAATCCAAAGCCGTAGATCATGAAAAATGCTTCAAACAGAACAAACTCTCTGTCCCCCTTTAAAACCTGTCCCACACTTTTGAAGAAATCTGTAAGATTTGATTGTGCAACAGTCACGGGATCTTTCATGCCCCTGGCCATAAGACCCATCACCGCAGCCTGTGCGCATCCCATCAAACCTTCAACGACGAAAAGCCATCTGTAGTAGGAAAAGTCTGCGTCAAGCAGAGCTCCAACCACCATGGCAGCAGGAAGAGCAAAGAGGTTGAGTGTGCTCATTGTCCAGCCGAACAGAAGCCCTCTGTGCCCCTTTTTGTAGCGACTGCGCATTACAGCATTCTGCCCCGGTATAACAAGGCTGTTGCTGCTGAAGTAGAGAAACAGCAGTATGAGCATGAAATTCACACTGCCGGAGAAGAACATCAACGCAATGGGCAGTCTCAGCACCGCTCCAATAAATATTGCAGTTGAATGCCTGTTGCTGCTGTCTACAAAGTGACTTACTAGAACACTGAACAGGTTGCTCACCGGCCATATCATAGTCAGCAGAGTAATCTGCATAACGCTGGCATCCAGCCCGTTGGTGGCAATGTAATCATGGTTCATCATTACACCAACAGCTATTGCGCCCAGCGCCTGACTGATCAGATGCAGTTTGAATGCACCCTTTTCGTCATCGGTAAGTGACATCCCAAAAAGCGAGCGGCCCGCCATATCCGGCGGAACCGCTCTTCTGTTGAAGAACAAATCTACTTACCCGGGACTATGCCCATTTCCTCAAGCTTTCTGATAACCTCAATTGCAGATTCTTCAGGGGTCTGCCTGTCAGTATGAAGATGAACCTCAGGCTTCTCCGGAGCCTCGTAGGGAGCACTGATACCGGTGAATGAAGGGATAATGCCGGCTCTGGCCTTCTTGTAAAGACCTTTGGGATCTCTTTCCTCTGCTACTGCCAGAGGTACATCAACGTAAACCTCAACGAAATCTCCGTCGTTCTGCATTTCTCTGGCTTTATCCCTGCCTGCGGCATAGGGGCTGATGAAAGCGAGAAGATTTACTATTCCAAAGCTGGTAAAGAGCTTCGCGACTTCACCTATTCTGCGGATGTTCTCTGTTCTGTCTTCCGGTGAGAAACCAAGATCACTGTTCAGGCCCTGCCTTACATTATCACCGTCAAGTATTGCTGTGCGTACACCTCTTGCATGAAGCATTCTGGAAACATAGTCTGCTACAGTAGACTTGCCGCATCCACTGAGACCGGTAAACCACACGGTTGCGCCCCTGTGGTTATTCAGTTCTTCAATGTCTATTCTGCCGGTAGCGTGGTCGTGCCATGTGAGATTTCTGTCTTCAGTTGTACTCATGAGTTCTCCTTCATCTGTTCGGTTTAAGCGGGCAATATACAATGGTTGGTCAATTGATGGGCTGATTTCATATTTTACCTGTATGAAATCAATTAAAAACTTTAATCCCTGGAGAAAAACAATGAAGAACAAAGAAGCTGTGATCAGAGAAAATCTGAACAACTGCCTTACTGAAACTGCGGAAATGGGAATCGGAAAATGCAAGCGGGGCAAGGTAAGAGATATTTACGATCTGGGAGACAGGCTCCTCCTCGTAACAACGGACAGACAAAGTGCCTTTGACCGGATTCTCGCTTCAGTGCCTTTCAAGGGACAGGTTTTAAACAGAGTCAGCGCATGGTGGTTCAAACAGACCGAACACATTGTGCCCAATCATGTAATCAGCATTCCCCACCCCAATGCAACGCTTGGGAGAAAGATGGATGTTTTCCCCATAGAATTTGTAATGAGAGGCTACCTCACAGGCAGCAGCGGAACCAGTGCCTGGACTCTTTACAACAGGGGCGAAAGAAACATCTGCGGCAACATTCTTCCTGACGGTATGGTAAAACATGAAAAGTTCCCGATAGCTCTTATAACACCAACCACCAAGAGTGAAGAACACGACGAGTCCATTACCCCTGCGGAAATTGTATCAAAAGGCTTTATGACACAAGAAGACTGGGACAACGCATCTCGTATCGCCAAAGAACTTTTCGCATTCGGTGTAAGAACAGCAGCGGAACGTGAACTGATTCTTGTGGACACCAAATACGAGATGGGCAAAGACGAGAATGGTAACATCGTTCTTATTGATGAGATCCACACACCGGACAGCTCCCGTTACTGGCTTGCTGAAAGCTATCGGGAACGCCTTGACGCCGGGCTGAACCCAAAAAACATTGACAAGGAATTTCTCCGCCTCTGGTTCAAAGATAACTGTGACCCCTATAACGACGAGGTGTTGCCCGAAGCTCCGGCAGACCTTGTTGCCGAACTCTCTTCAAGATACATCACTCTCTTTGAAATGATAACCGGAGAAGAATTCGAGCCGGTTGAGGGCAATCCTGCACGGAACCTTCTTGATGCCGTAAAGAATCTGCAGTAACTATGCATCCCCCTGGAATCTTGATGTATCTCTTCAAGCTGAGAGGCAGGGACAATGACCGGTAGATTCGAATTCAAACCTTTTGACGAAAATGAAGATCTCGAACTTGTTCTTGTATGGCTGATTGAAACCAAAAGAGCAATTCCTGATACCGATGTGGACATTGCCCTTGAAAGAAAACACTACTTTGCCGATATAAGAATAATACAGGCCAGAGAGAAAGAATTCGCTTCAGTTCTGTATCTTGATAACAAGCCGGTTGGCTATCTCTGCACTTTCCCCATGCCAAAACATCCCGAGAGTGCCTGGCTTGACTTCTGCTATCTGATTCCAGGGATGAGAGGCACTGAAGCATCGAATCTTATTACAGAACGAACTGTTCAACTGGCAGAACAAAGAGGCTGTAAAGCAATCTTCCTGAATGTTCACCACTTGAACCACAGAGCAACAGCCTTCTATGAAAAGAATGGCTGGCAACTGCAAAAAAAGAAAGATGACGGGTATATTCGAATGAAGAAAAGTCTTGCTCACGCTGATTCAGAATAAGAGACTGACTTTCTCATTCAAAAAAAATGTCTATTCCTGTGCAAATCAAATGTTCTATACTCGAATTGCATGGAATCCGCTACCTCTTCTGTATTCCACTTGTATCCACCGCTGCAATATGAGATATTTATTGTCAGGTGTTTCATAGTGTTTCTGGCAGTGACTTATATGCGATCACTGCAGCAGTGAAGTCATGCAAGTAATAATCAGGAGGTTGAGATGAAAGGAATAATAGCTATCTCTTTGAAGAGATTGGTTAAGAAAGAATACGGTTTGGAAAAATGGTATGACATTCTTGAAAGATCAGGCTTCAGCAAATATGAACTTATAAAAGCATCTGATGATCTTGATGACGCAAAATTTTTGAATATTATAGCGTCTACTTGTGCTGTGCTGGACATAACACTGGAACAGGCTGCTGATGCTTTTGGTGACTACTGGGTTAATGAGTATGCACCTGAGGTTTACTCAGTCTACTACAAGAATGCCAAGACAGCAAAAGAGCTCATTCTGAACATGAATAATGTTCACAAAAAAGTAGTTCTGGATCTTGAGAACGCCAGACCGCCTACTTTCGAATTTGAGTGGAAGAATGATAATACTCTTCTCATAAATTACAAGTCAGACAGAAATCTTGCAATTCTTATGATCGGATTGCTAAAAGGAGTCAGCAAATATTACAATGAAGATCTAAAAATAAGACTAATATCTGACAATACAGCTGAGGTAGTATTTAATTAGCATATTACATGCATGAGTAGAATCCGTGATTCAGCAAAGATGGTTTTCTGTTAATATCCGGGGAAGGGAGGCTTCCCGAAGGATGCCTCCTCCTTAAACTTAGAGACTTCTTTATTCTGCAAGTTCCAGAATATAGATCTGCTGGTAAAGCTCAGGGTTGGTTGAGTAGGCAATGATGCCCTGCTCATCAATATTGAAATCCCAGAACACAAAGTTATCGTCAACAACAAGTGCATCCCCGGTACCATTTCCTGCTTCAGAAAGGGAGGCGGTAAACAGCTTTTCCCCATTGTAGTCGTAGATATCGAAAACCGGTTCGAGGACTGTACCCCTGCGAACCCATATCCTGTCTTCACCATCTACTTCAACCTCACTGATGGTGTTTCTGTAAGGATCGGCATTGTATTCTATCACAACACCTTCTGCCCCCATGGCTTCAAGATATGCTTCCACATATATCTCTTCATCGGATATTTCCTCAAGTGTCTTCTCTACCTGCACAGCATCCTCGCGTATCTCAAGAAACAACTCACCGTCAGCCCGGAAGCCCTCTACCAGATACTCTTCACTGGTCAACTCCGCTATAAACACATTTCCATTCCGGTCTGCGGTAAACACATGACCCATGAGTGTGTTCTTCAACAGAGCTGTCAAGTTGCCGGGATCAAACGGGAATTCATACTCCCAGTACTTCACAACCGGCTCTTCGCCTTCCTCATACCTGCCGATGAAGGTTCTGACTTGAGCATCACCGCTCTCCTCTGGAAGCACCTCAAGTCTGATAGCCACATAAGCATTACCGTCAGCTCCGGATGTATTCATAGGTGGGTTGCTGTAGAAAGGAGTAACAATGCCAAGCCATTCGCCTTCACTGGCAAAGGCATTCATTCCACCACCCTGCGGCGCTATCACAAAAACTCTTCCATCTCCGGCAACTGTCATAGTCACAGGGCGTAAGAGCTCTCCCGGGCCGCTGCCGTGATTGGATATCTGTCTCAGGAATTCCCCTTGAGGGGAATAAACTCTGACGCAGCAGGCGGACAGATCAAGAACGAGGATGTTTCCATCCAGATCATGATCAATTGCCTGTACCGCTCCCAGCACATAATTACTGTCTCCGTACTCAACTCCAATGATCCCCTTAATACTCAGTTCAACTGTCTGCCCGGTAGAGTCAGCGATTTCGCCGGGATTGCTTCTCCCCGCTTCGTAACCGCATCCGCTTAACCCGGATGCATCACACTTTTTTAAAATACTCAATCGAAACACATATTCGGCTTGATTTTGGGTTATAATCATATCTGTGAGAGTAGATTGAGGTAATATATGCCAATAGGAGATAATTACATTCATATATGTAGCAATATGTAACTCTCAGGGCACACCGTTGCGACTGCCGGTATTTCAGGCTGGAGATGCAGATGGTTTTTATTTTGTCAAGTCAGTACAGCAAGTAAATTCTGTTGTACTTTATTGTATAATGTGGGATATGGATAGGCGCTACTCATGGCAAGGTGGACTCGGCGTACGCTCACGCGGACTATTGCACCTATCTTGAATAATTTCAAACGGATCGTTGAGCAAAGAGATTGGGACATCTCTGTACCCTTCAAACCCAACGTACGAATGGCATCCATCAGTACATATCCAATAGACGAAAACCAGAGACGCAAGTTGTTGGCTTTCATGAAATGGCTGCTTGTTCTGTCTGCGAAAAGGCAGAGCTGCTGTTCCTTGATTCTGTTTTCCATTTCACCGCGACCACAATAAGTGATTTCGTAAAGTTCTTTTGCTTCATATTTTGTGTCAGGATAATTCGTGACAACAAATCTTGGATTCGGTCCCTTATCCAAGTACTCTGCTTTTGCTATTACTCTGCGCCTTATATCATCCCAGCTGCCGGATTTGGTCGTGTAGTAAAATTCAGTAAAGACTCGGCCTGGCTCCTCGCTCTCTTCGTAGGCATGGAGGCCTTTTGCAGCAGCCATCTCTCTGCTGATAATACCATTCAGGATATTGTTCTTTGCCAGGCCGAGCAAATAATAAATCCTGTTCTTCTCTGCTTCGCACCATTCCATTATCTCTCTTCGACAAAAACCACTGTCTCCACGGAGAAGAATTTCTGTTCCTGGGAACTTCTTTTTCAAAATCGGTACGATTCTCTCAAGGTGAGCAATAACACCACAGGCTGGCTCAGGTTTGATAGTACGGAGTTCCGAAACAATCAAATGATCGTTTATGAAAAAGTAAAGAGGAGTATAGCAGGTGTTATCATAGTAGGCGTGAAATTTACCACCCTCTTGTTTCCCGTGTACAATGTCATCGGTTGAATCAACATCTAT
>Ga0255420_10128_pt2 | contig 15060 bp, 15 predicted proteins | sample ANMaggSeSYBR02I3_FD_182630 | JGI IMG/M metagenome (GOLD analysis project Ga0255420, IMG submission 182630) | Sediment cell enrichment communities from methane seep in Santa Monica Basin, California, United Staets - ANME aggregate JGI... | ecosystem: Environmental > Aquatic > Marine > Cold seeps >...
CCCACAACCAGGTGCCCGCCGCCATTGATACTGGCCTCAGGAATCTCCTCCTGCAGTTCCCTCACCATCTGCGGGATATTCATCAGCACACCCCGGCTGCGCAGCACAGTAAAATCCGGCCCGTACCCAAGTGTCACAATCGTCTTGCCAGGATACTTACGGCACAGCCTGTCATGTACCTCACCACTGGTCTTACCCGGCCGCGGAAACAGATACTGGTAAAGTTGCCTTCGTTATAATAACATAATTGCTTTAAATTAGTCGTATATACAAGTATAAATTTATATGGATTAAGCCATATATATACTACTATGACTAAAAAGGAAATGTTCAAATATATCATAAAAGAGTTTCATGAAGCACAATTACCTGAACCACATAAACGAAAGCTTACAATACCTGAAACACAAAAAGTAATCAGTCTCATCGGTCCGAGAAGAGTTGGAAAAACATTTTACTTTTACCAGCTGATAAATAACCTGATTGAAAACAATGTAGACCCGGGCCAGATATTGTACATTAATTTTGAAGATGACAGGATCCTGCCATTAAACGTTAAAGACTTAAATCTGGTATTAGAAGCCTATTACGAACTTTATCCGGAAAATACCGAAAAAGCACTTTACCTTTTCTTTGATGAGATACAGAATATAGACAACTGGGAATTGTTTATAAGACGGGTGCATGACAAGAAAAATGTAAAAATATATGTTACCGGCTCAAGTTCCAAATTGCTTAGTAAAGAGATAGCCACAAGCCTGAGGGGCAGAACTCTCTCATACTACCTGTTCCCGTTGAGTTTCGAAGAATTTTTAAGATTCAGGCAGGTCACACTTAACAAGGATTTTGAATATACAAATGCGAGATTCAGGGTAAAAAAACTATTCACTGAATATCTTTATAGTGGTGGTTTTCCTGAAGTGGTGCTTGAGGCCGGTGAACTTAAACAAAGTATTTTACAAAACTATTTCGAAATGTTGATATACAGGGACCTTGCTGAGAGATTTTCAATAAGGAATACTTCCCTGTTGAAAAGCCTGGTTAAATTCTTAATTACAAATATCGGAACAACATTTAGTGTAAATTCCTATTATAAGACCATCAAAAAGGACATGCCTGTGGGAAAAGACACATTGATGGAATACCTTTCATATCTTGAAGATATAAACCTGATACATCTTGTTCCTATATTCAGCTATTCATTAAAAAAACAGCAGGTAAATCCCAGGAAAGTTTATTGTATTGACAATGGCCTGCGAAATGCCGTATCATTTATGTTTTCAAAAGATGAGGGCAGACTGGCTGAAAACCTGGTATTCCTTGAACTGAAAAGAAGAAACAAAGAGCCGTACTACTGGAAAAACAAAGGTAAAGTTGATTTTGTAATTAAGGACAGGGACAGTTCATTAACTGCGATAAATGTTTCATATACTGATGAGGTTGATGAAAGGGAGACTAAAGCACTACTGGAATTTTCAGACGAATTTTCGCCAAATGTTAAGGAATTGATCTTATTGACAAAAGACCTGGAGAAAACAGAAAACGGAATTAAATTCCTGCCTTTGTGGAAATGGCTTACACGCTGATGTGTTTTATTCACTTCAATTCGACTTTAGCCTTCCCTATCTTCTCAGCCAGCTTCGCCAGCACTTTCGTCCTCAACCCGCCAACGAATTTAATACTCCCCACAACCAAATGCCCGCCGCCGTTGATACTGGCCTCGGGAATCTCCTCCTGCAGTTCCCGCACCATCTGTGGAATATTCATCAGCACACTCCAGCTGCGTAGCACAGTAAAATCCGGCCCGTAACCCAGTGTCACAATCGCCTTACCAGGATACTTACGGCACAGCCTGTCATGCACCTCACCGCTGGTCTTACCCGGTGGCGGAAATACTGGAATTTGAGCATAAATTCATCATACTTCCTACTTAGGGGCTGCCAAAAAATAAGTTGGTAAATTTAACAGAAGATTTGTGTAGATAAGCAGTACAAACGCCAATATGAATTATAGTTTGTTGAATAACGCTCGATAAAATATTAACCGCAGATGAACGCGGATAAACGCAGATACAATGCCGCAAATCTGCGTTCATTTGCGTTTATCTGCGGTTAGAATTCATCGATTTATCTGGCGGGAGACTATAAATTGATTTTAATAGGTTATTCTTAGGCAACCCCTTAGATAGATGGCAGTTTCCTGGCTGAAAGGTAAATTTATAACAGTTGAAAACAACTGTAAATTGTAATGAAATTAAAAATCATCATAAAAGGTAAAAAAACCCAGAATATCGGTTACAGAGCGCTTTTAGTAAATAAAGCACTTACTCTTGGGGTAAATAACTTTAACACGTTTAATACATTTATTGATGGTCTTCAGACGGTCATTACAATAATCGAAGTTGATGATGAAAAAATAGAGGAATTCAAGGCTTTTATACATACCACAAGCCCAAAAGATGCTGAAGTAGAAAGCATCAATGTTGAAGAATATAAAAATAGTATTCCACCAATTGAACGATTCATGCAGGCTTTCCAGATGGAACAATTGGGTAAGAGTATACCAATTCTATTAGAAATGCGAGATAAACAGGGCAGTATGCTGGATAAACAAGACAGTATGGTAAAATTACAGAAAGAAACCATTGTTACCATCAAAGCAGAAGCGGAAAAAACAAGGGATGTAATATCAAATCGCATAACACAGGATGTTACAGAACTCAGACATGAGATTGACCATGTAAAAACCATTGTGTCAAAAGTAGTTGATAAAGTAGGCATTTCTGAATAGAATTTGAATTCAAATCTCACCCATTGGTCATCGGTTAAGGAGTTTGATAGAGTCGGTATGTATTATTTTCCAAAAGACCAATGATTTCATAAGATTCTATAATTTAATTTAAATCGAACACGGATGACACGGATTTGACGGATTTACTTATTATCCGTGAAAATCCGTGTCATAAGTGCAATCCGTGTTCCATTACAATATTACTCTTAACCGATGACACATGAAATCTCCCCAGCTGTTCACCCTTTCACCCCATTTCAACCTCAGCCTTCCCTATCTTCTCAGCAAGCTTCGCCAGCACTTTCGTCCTCAACCCGCCAACGAACTTGATACTTCCCACAACCAGGTGCCCGCCGCCATTGATACTGGCCTCAGGAATCTCCTCCTGCAGTTCCCTCACCATCTGCGGGATATTCATCAGCACACCCCGGCTGCGCAGCACAGTAAAATCCGGCCCGTACCCCAGTGTCACAATCGCCTTACCAGGATACTTATGGCACAGCCTGTCATGCACCTCACCGCTGGTCTTACCCGGCGGCGGGAACGTAAACTTATGAGCAAAATTCTCCACATCCAGTACATGCAGCAGAGTCCCGCTTGGCAGTTCCTGGGTCTTGACCGACGGCAGTGAAGCTTCAAGCTGCCTCTCGATGGCATCGTTGGCCTGCTTCACCAACAGCGGCACCAATTCCCTATGCCTCTTCAGGTTGCCCAGGTTCAGGACATCATAGTTAATACTCTTTCCCTCACTGAACCGCAGCCAGAAAGCCTCATAATCCAAAGCCAGCGCCATATCCTTCAGGTCTTCCAGGCTGTAGCGCGGTGCCACCAGTTCAATATACTTTGTGGCCTCGGGCGCTTCAGAGCGATCACCCACAGCCGAAACCCCTGGCAGGTGTTTTATCTCCTCAGTCACACCAGGATTTATCATCCTGGCAATCTCGGTACCCAGCATGCCCGTAGTTATACCAAAATCCCCGCCCGCATGGGCAGGGTTCACATGGGCCAGCAGGTATTGGTCTACCACATCGTCCGGATGGTGATGGTCCACTACCATCATGTCCATACCGTACACCTTAGCCTGCAGCATGGCAGGCACATCCTCCTCAGTAGAACCGTTATCCATCAAAAGCACCAGCGGCATTTTCTGCCCGTGCCTTTCATTATCAGCCGTTGCAAAGGAAATGTCCCTGGTAATGTCCACCATTTCATAGAACGGTGCCTTGCTTGGTGAACGCCTGTAAAAATGATATCCCGCATCCGGTCCGCCCACTTCCTGTATCAAAGGTATCACCGCTTTTTCGATAGCAATAGCAGAAGTAATGCCGTCGGCATCTGCATGATGGCGCAATACTATAGGTCGTGAATGGAAAATAGCCCTGCGTATCTCCTTGGCGACAAGTCGCATCTTTGGTCGCAGCGCTTCCAGTATCGGGCTCTCGACCAAGAATTTGATCTCATGGGGTTCGGAGCGCTTATCCAGGGCACTTTCTATCTCCCCTTTGATAGCAGCCGATTCAGCCCCCAACATCTGCCGTATTTCTCTTATCTCAATCTGCAGTTCGCTGTTCCTTACGCTAAGCTCACCAACCACCTTTGCGATCATATCTGATTCTATCTCGGGATATGAACGCTGCCCCGCCTTCTCAAAGGCCGCACAGGGTACTGTTCCGGTCTCATCCGCCACAGTAAATATTGTCGGGCCGCCTGTTTGCTTTATCTGGATGACCTCACCTGAAATATGAACCAGTTTACTGATATGATCGTGAAGCCCGGACACCTGGGTGCGGGGGATATCCTTTTCAACCTGGAGCAACTGGTATTCCCGGAGGCTTACAGGCACCAGGTCTATGTTGCCGTTAGATGCAATGTTCTTCACCTGTACAAATATCGTTTCCCCCACTTCAGGGGTCCTGGTCAGGTGCTTCTCATGTGCCAGCCCGCGGGTACGCGGGTTCAGGTTCACGAAAGCACCGAAATTGGCCAGGCTGTCAACCACACCCTCATAGGTCAAACCGATCTCTATATCAGAAGTATCACAGGCAGGACTCAGTTTCTGTACAAGTGGTTTTTTGGCACACGAAGCACACATATCACCTTGTGTATCAGCATCCAGGGGCTGTCCGCATATGCGGCAGCTTGCCTTTTCACCCCTGCCACCGCAGACCTCGCATTTCTGCTTCACTGTAATGGTGCCGGAGCCGCCACACTTCTGGCATTTTCCCCCGCCTTCCAACAGGCTTCCCAGGTCATTTTCTGTCATTTTGGTAAGGTCAAGACTCTTAGGTTTGCCTGATCCCTTGCAGTCAGGACATTCCTGCACAGAGGTATCAATATATCCTGTGCCCTTGCATGCTTCGCATTGTTCGGTCATTGTACTTGAAATATAATTTTATTATTGGAATTTTCAGTATAGTCAAGAACCTAATATTTGATAGATAACTTAAACAGAAATTATCGATGGATAACTTCAACAAAAGTTATCGATAGATGACTTCAATAGAAATCACCGATACTAATGTCTTAACACTTTGATTTTCAGGCAATTATAATTTAACCACAGAGAACACAGAGCTTATATCTGATTTTATTCTCTGTGTCCTCTGTGGTTTATTGCTTATCACTTGTTGGCATATGTATTTTATTAGTTAATATTGTTTGGTTTTTTAACTATAATTGTAATATTCAGTAATTAGAATTCATTAGTCATCGGTTAAGGAGTTTGACCTGCTCAATATGTATCGTTTTCCAAAAAACCAATGATTTTTTATGATTAACCAATTTAGTTTGAATAGAACACAGATGACACGGATTAGACGGATTTTCACGGATTTATTTTCGTATCCGCGCGCATCCGTGTCATCTGTGCAATCCGTGTTCTATCACAATATTATTCTTAATCGATGACACATGAATTAAAATTACTAAAATTTCCGTTCGATCATATAATCCGCCAAAGCCAGTAGTATATCCTTAGCTTCAGTGTCTGGAAGAACGTCCAGTTTTGCCTTGCCCTCTGCCACACAATTCCGGGCCGTGGTCAGGGCATAGTCAATGGAACCTGAATCTTCAAGCTTCTCCAGGGCATCATCAATCTCCTCCCTGGTAGCCTCTCTTTTGCCGAACACATCCAGTTTTACATTATTTTCCCTGGCGTGGATGACAATTAAGGTCTGCTTACCTTCCATCAGGTCGCTTCCCCTGACCTTTCCCAGCACATCTTCCGGCGTAACCAGATCCAGTACATCATCATATATCTGGAAACCCACGCCGGTCAGCCGTCCAAAATCCCACAGTGCCTGGGCTTGCCCAAGAGTTGCGCCACCGAGGACAGCTCCCATCTTACAGGATGCTGCATACAATATGGCGGTCTTTTTTTCCACCATTTCCATGTACTCGGCCTCAGATACATCAGTCCTTTTCTCAAAACTGATATCAGTCCACTGTCCTTCACAAATCTCTATACACGTAATGGACATAAGGATCATGCATTCCACCAACCTGGCTGCGTCAGCATTGGTCTGGCTGAGGATGTGGAACGACTTTGAATACAACGTATCACCTGCCAGTATGGCACCGGAAAGACCCCATTTCACATGGACTGCCGGTATCCCCCGCCTGAGGTTGTCCTCATCCATGATATCGTCATGTATGAGAGTGAAGTTATGGACCAGTTCAACAGTGGTAGCTGCAGGAATAACATCCTGCGGGTTCCCGCCAACGGCTTCGGTGGAAAGGAAAAGAGCCGCAGGACGCAACCGTTTTCCACCCGCATCAAAGAGGTATCGCATAGCACGATAAAGTTCATCAGGCTCTCCGATCGGCATCAGGTTCTGGATAGAACCATCCACCATTGAGCCTCTTTTATTTATTTCTTCAAGCAACTCCATATTAATCCCCTGTACAATATATAATTATTCCACAAGTATCTCTTCACCGTTACGCATGATAAGTACATTCTCACCGAAAACATAACCAGCATCTTCGGCCATTTCCATATAATGGCCATGCATCTCAATATTTCCGTGTGCAGGTATCACGTATTCGGGACTTATTAACCTTAGCAGTTCCCAGTGGTCTTCCTTATACGCATGACCTGAAACATGCACATTATCATATATCCGTGCCCCTTTCATTCCCAGTTTTGTTTCAAGCGAATACCGGTTAGCCCGGGTCAGGGGATTTGGTATCACGTTTGCAGAAAATACCACTTTGTCACCCTTTTCGATCTTGTAATCAGTATCATTTGAAGCTATCCTGGGCAGTATGGCACCGGGCTCGCCCTGATGACCTGTGACAATGGGCAAGTACTTTTCCCTGCCTTCTTTATTAATGCGTTTAAGGGCCTTATCAATTGATTTTCGGTGGCCGTATATCTCAAGGTTCTTAGGGAATTTTAAATATCCCATCTTTTCGGCAGTACCAACATACTTCTCCATCGAACGTCCCAGCAACACAGGGATGCGCCCCATCTCTGCTGCTGCATCAATTATGGACTTTATCCTGGCTATATGGGATGAGAACGTAGTAACGATCACTCCGGACTCGGCCTCCTCGGTACCCAACAGCACATCAGATACCAAATCCGCTGCTATCTTCTCAGACGGGGTCTTACCCTTGCGTTCCGAGTTGGTACTTTCCGTAATCATCAGGGTTACACCCTCTTTCCCGATCTGACGCAGACGCTCAAAATCAGGTGCTTCACCTATAGTTGGTGTACGGTCTATCTTGAAATCGTTTGCATACAGTATAGTACCATCAGGCGTGTGTATGGCGGCAAAAGCTGCATCAATAATACTGTGCTGCACCCTTATAAGCTCAATTGATATTTTGGAGCTCACCTCATACATCTGGCCTGTTAGAAGGGCCTCAACCTTGTTGTTCACCTTATATTTCTTCTCATTACTTATCTGCTGCTTGATCAGCTCTGTTGTATACGGTGTGGATAAGATAGGCGCATCATACCTGTGTGCCAACTTTGGTATGGCACCAATATGGTCCAGATGCCCGTGAGTACACACGATGGCCTTTACCTTTCCTCCGACCTGCTTCATCACCCTGTCATCGGGTATTACACCCATATTGATTAGGTCCCGGGAATTTATCCTGTCTATCTCTACATCTTCATGTATCTGGACCCTGTCAAGACGGAGTCCCATATCCATTATGATGACTTCTTCACCCACTCGTATTGCAGTCATGTTGCGACCCATTTCATTATAGCCGCCTACCGCTGTAATGCCTATTTCTGTCATTAAAAATTCTCCTTCTAAATATTCATATATTCTACAATTGTTTTTCTCATCTATCTACACGCAAACCGGGCTGTATCAAACCCGCGTTCATTTAAATACTCGTTAATTTTTCCTGTTATTACTACCTGGGATTCCATAAGTTCCCCAATGGCAGCACTGCCGGTCAGGAACATGGCAGTCTTCAATTCTTCCAGAAATGCACCAAGCTTGGCCTTCACATCTTCCGGTCCATTTAACGCCGGTACTACAAGCGGCAGTGCTGTAGCGCACACGCTGGCACCTATTGCAATGGATTTTGCCATATCCATCCCTGTACGTATCCCTCCGGTTGCGATAACCGGCACTGAAATGTTACTTTCTATTACACTAATAGCCGTGGGTATACCCCAGTCCCTAAACAGGTTGCCCAGTTCTTCGCTCCTGGTATCGGACTGCTGCCTGGCCCTGTAGACCTCCACACCAGCCCAGGTTGTACCGCCCATGCCCCCAACATCTATAGCAGACACACCGGCATCGCACAATTGTTGTGCCACCTCACGACTGATACCTGCTCCTGTCTCCTTGGCTATCACAGGTATCGTAAGTTCGTCACATACCTGTTTGATAAGTCCAAGCCCGCCTTTTGCATCTGTATCACCTTCGGGCTGGATGGCCTCTTGCAGGAAGTTCAGGTGTATGGCCATGGCATCGGCATCTATCATTTCAACAGCCTGCCTGACACCCTCTACCCCGTATTCCTTAAGCTGGGGCAAGCCTATATTTCCGTATACAAAAGCATCGGGTGCAGTCTCCCTTACTATCCCAAACGATTCCTCCTGGGTAGGGTCTTCGATGGCAGCCCTCTGGCTGCCTACACCGATGCCAATTCCCATCTCCTGTGCGGCAAGTGCCAGTGCTTCATTCACTTTCGCAGTATCGGGATGGCCTCCGGTCATGGAAGCTATTAATAAAGGGAATGCCAACCTGTGACCAAGGAACTCAACTGAAGTATCTATCTCCTGCCTGTTGATCCCTGGCAGTGCATTGTGTACAAGAGTTATTTCCTCGAATCCTGTTCGCCTGAAATTGTGATTATCCCTGTTTGCTTCCACATTCCGGTTGGCACACAATTCAAGATGTTCGATCTTCCTGTTTGATGTACTCATGTTTTCCTTATTATTATTATCAAGAACTCACTTATCCTTTTGTATAAGTGTACCCGGTGTCGCACCATCCAGGAAGGCACGAACATTCCCTGGTATCGATGCATTGAATATCCGGCTGCTGATACCTGACCTGTCAGCAAGGTCTACAAGTTCCATTACTTTTCCCAGCATGCCACCGGTAACATCGGTATGTGAAGATCCGCCAATATGAACTTTTACCTCATCGAACGATGCAGGTGTTATCACAGGTAATGTGTGTCCTTTTTCATCCAGTACACCATCTGTCACGCTGGCGATACCGATACTTTCAGCACCCAGCTTTTGTGCAATATACGGCACTACCTGGTCACCGCTTAAAACGGCCGCACCTCTTGTTGCATCCATTACCACGTCACCATGAAGTACAGGAACCATACCCTTTTCCAGCATTACACTGATATTTGCACCGAACATTTCACTAATACGTCCGTTATCCAGCAGGAAACTACCGAAAGGATGAACAGGAACTGCACTTACTCCAGCCTGGTTCAGGGCATCAACAACCATGTTGTTCAATTTCCTTACACTACGGTGCGTCTCAATGACACCTTCCATATCGAATTGTTCAGTTAGCCCGTATTCCCTTGCAAGAGGATGCCCGAAAGAACCCGCACCGTGGACCACTATAAGGTTGCCTTTATTTGCAGCCATCTCACTGGCAATGCGATTGATCTCACCAGGCAGCGCCTTTGGGGTATGGCTGGATTTTTCAGTAATAATACTGCCGCCGATCTTCAGTACGGTCAGGTCTTTCATTCAACCTTCACCCCTTCATGAATAGGACTTGTGATAATGGCCTCCCCGCCTGCATAACGTATTGCATCCGCCACCATTTCAGGATTGTTTGTAATAGCAACCATACAGCCGCCACCACCTGCACCTGTGGTCTTGGCACCCCATGCACTGGCACCACGTGCAGCCCAGACAAGATTCGAGAGTTTCTTTGAACCTACACCAAGGGCATCGAGCAGACCGTGGTTTATATCCATAAGACTGCCCAGTGCAGCGTAATCCCTTTCTTCAATTAATACTTCACCGTAGCCGGAAAGGCTGCCAATTGTACTGATGATCGGGTCAATGGTTGCAGGGTAATCCTCTTTGAGTGACCAGACATTTGCCACGAGTTCCCTGGTTGATGAAAAACTGCCGGTATAACCTATGACAATGGGACATTCAGGCAGTAATAATTTTTTCCTGCCAGGTATGGTCACCACACCGCCCATTGTTGACACAAAGGTATCGGTGGGACTTGCCGCACCCTGTACTTTGCCTTCAATGACATGCCCGGTGGCAGCGATCTCATCAAGGGTATGGCCAGTGTCGAATTGAATAGATAACGCATACAGTGTTGCAATTGTCACCGCAGCCGACGAACCAAGGCCGGAACCTACTGGTAGGTCAGATGTTATATCAACTTTCACGCAATCGGTAATGTATTGTTCCATTTCCCTGATACACTGGGTAACATAAGGGTGTTTTACAGTATCAAGACCGGTTGTACCCAGACTTGAACTGATAATATGCTCACTGGATGGCTGTACACTCACCCGTGTTCGCAGGTCCACTGCACAGGCAATGGCCTTTTCACCATATACCACTGCATGTTCGCCAAAAAAATAGACCTTACCGGGCGCGCTACATGTAGTTATTATCATACTGGAATATAATCACTCAATAATGATGCCCGCATAACCCACCACAGCAGATGTGTCGCCAGCTATATCACCACTGGTAGTATATTTGAGCAGGGTACCCTTTGAAGCACCCAGTGCTTTGGATGCAGTGAGCATTGCCGAGATGGGACCGTACCCGCAGACCGATGCGTCTCTTTCTGCCAGGCGTTGATAGAATCCGTCCACATCCAGTTCCAGGATCGGTTCGATAAGATACTTATCAGTCTCCTTTGCTACACTATCTTCCACGTAATGGCTAAAATCACTGGAAGCGATGATAACAATCCGGTTATCACTGCCCTTTATTGCCTGTGCCAGCTGGTCCCCCACTTCTATAGCAGTCTCATGGTCCTGTAATCCCATGCATATGGGGACAATACTGAACTCATGGGAAAAACGATACTGCAAGAAGGGGAGCTGGACCTCAATGGAATGCTCATACTGGTGTGCACTTTCATCCAGGTCGATTATACCGCCAAGAAGTTGTTTAACAAGTTCTTTGTTGACAGGCACATCCCCGAACGGTGTATTCCATGTTTCCCGAGACACTGCTACTACAGAGCCCAGTCCCGTATGGTTCGGACCCAGCAGCACGTATGTGTCAGCTTCCGGTAAAGTAGTATAGACATTAGCAGCAGTTGTACCGGAATAAGGATAACCCGCATGGGGTACCACAGCTCCGGTAACGTCCCTTAAACCTCCGGTGATATTAGTGAAACACCTTTTTAGTTCCCTTTTAAGGTATTTCGGATCACTGGGGTAAAACTGTCCTGATACAGCTGTTCTCCTCAAATCCTGCACCGCCTTAGATAGTATGTTATCGGAATTACTTATAGCTCTGTTTCAAAATCCTCTAACTTGTAATTAAAGGGGATGCCTTTCAATTCAGTAGTCTGCCTGGCTACCAGGTAATATACCAGTGAAAGGGCCTTTCGCCCTTTATTGTTTGTGGGGATTATCAGGTCCACATTGGATGTGGAGTTGTTAGTATCACACAGTGCAATAACCGGAATACCGATACTCACTGCCTCCTTGATTGCCTGGTCATCTCCATGTGGATCGGTTACCATCACAATATCCGGTTCCGTATATAAATCCAGGACAGGATTCGTAAGTGTCCCTGGTATGAACCGGCCTACTATGGCCTTGGCACCGATGGCCAGCATCTTGACAGGATGATGCCCGTACTGTCTTGCAGACACGATCAATATCTTAGTGGGATCATATTTTGCAAGCAGTGCTGCTACCAACCGTATTCTTTCATCTGTGGACTGGATGTCCAGCACGTAAAGTCCATCTGTCCTTACCCTGTAGACAAATTTCATCATGTCCTTTGTCTTCTGCTGGGTACCGATATGGATACCAGCTGCAAGGAATTCGTCGAGAGGGACTATGGAATTGTAACCGGCGTCCTTTACTACTTCAATATCACTTTCCATTTTTACACCTTTAAAATTATATCATTACTATTCAATTATTATTAAATTGTATTATTGTCATAATACCCTAATTTTGTTTCACTTTGCCCAACCGTTTGACCGTTATCGGGATTGTTCCCATATTTAGTTCCCTTAATGCAATCTCTATTGGCTCACCTGAATCATCTTCCAGAAGCACAGGTGCCCCCATTGATATTTGCAAGGCACGTGCGCCGATAATGCGTGCACGTTCATAACGGGTTAATTTATCTTCTTTCAACTATTTCACCTCAATAATTAAATAGGAGTGACTGCATACTTTGAATAACAGTATAAATTATAGTTAAAAACCTAATATTTGATAGATAATTTCTATATAAATTATAGATAGATAACTTCAATAGAAATCATCGATACTAATGTCTTAACACTTTGGTTTTCAGATAATTATAATTTAACCACAGAGAACACAGAGCTTGCATCTGATTTTACACTCTGTGCCCACTGTGCTCTGTGTGGTTTATTAGTTATCACTTATTGAATAAGTATTTTATTAGTTTATATTATTTGGTTTTTAACAATAACACGTTCAACTGATACGTTTAACTAATACTTTACACAAAATACCTTACACTGATACATTTGCTCCCGGAGTCCCTCCGGGAATGGTTATATATTCTTCTACATTGCATGTTGATTTTCCTTTTAAGGGTTTTGGATAACTATGGAAACCAGAATGGGGTTGCTGAGATTTGAACTCAGGTTGCGGCGTCCCGAACGCCGTAGGATGGTCCAGGCTACCCTACAACCCCTACTAGTATGGAGCAAAGGTATCAACCAGTTTAATGTGGGAAAGTAGCATCCTGCGGCAGCAGTATCTATCGATACCAAGGTCGTCCAGGACTTCACCCGGATTCTCGAATTCTGACACGCGCCTTTCATAATCTTCCCATGAACTGGCAATGACCTTCCCACATGTGAAACATCTTACCGGAATCATCTTAATGGCTCATCTATATGATTTCTGGGACTTGGCTCTTGCACCGGGTCCACCGAACTTCTTTGTTTCCTTCTGTCTGGAATCATTGACCAGAAGGCTCCTGTCATAAGCAAGCATTGCGTCCTTAACTGCCAGATCCCCTGTCCATTCAACAACACCCTTTCCAATGGCAGTCCTGATGGCATTTGCCTGGCCCATGACACCCCCGCCGCGGACATTTACAGCAATGTCGATCTTTGAGGTTACATTATCTCCGATAAAGGCCACAGCTTCCAGTATCTTGAGTTTTGCTATTTCCGGTTCGTATATTTCTATGGGTTTTTTGTTAACCCTTATGCGGCCTGCACCTTCTGTAATCTTGGCCCTGGCAACGGCAGTCTTATTTTTTCCTGATGTATTGATGATCTTGACCATTCATCTTCCTCCTGGTTAGGATTTAGCACCCAGTCGTTTGCTGAGTTCCTCAAGCCTGATATACTTGACAGAGCTCAATTTATTCATATTAGCTTCAGCAATGGATACTTTTTCTTCACTGCTCAGTGCATCGGGCACTCCGATAAAGGTTTTCAGTCTTGACATGGCATCTTTGCCTCTTGCTCTTTTATATGGCAGCATGCCACGTATTGTTCTTTTTAATATATGGTCAGACCGTCTCGGGAAGTATGGCCCGAACTCTCTATTACCCCTGTCAACGGCCTGTTTATATTCACCAAATGTGGAGGTCTTTGAACCGGAAATTACAGCTTTCTCGGCATTTACGATGAATATCTCTTCACCTTCAAGAAGCCTTTTGGCTATAATACTGGAAAGCCTGCCTAATATCATTCCATTTGCATCTATAATTGTCATTTCACCACACCTCACTGCATTATCTTCACACCGGAACCATTTGGTTTCTCTTTAACCAGGTCCTCTATGTTAAGACAGGACCCCCCTTTATTCGTGATCTTTTCCCTTGCACCGTCACTAAATCCCAGTGCAGCTACTATTACCTTATGCTCGATGTTACCGGAACTTAACACTTTTCCAGGCACGATAACTGTTTCATCCTCACTGGTATATCTATTGATCTTGCTAAGGTTCACTTCAGAATAATTCCTTGTGGGGCGTTCAAGACGCTTTGCAATGTCCCGCCAGATATTCACTCCATTATTGCGGGATAAGACCTTGAGGTCGACGATAAGGCCTAATATGCGTGGATTTGTTTTTCTGATTATTTTACTCAATTGTTGTTCCTCCGTATGACCCCAAAAAAGGGCCTGACTCACGCAGATTCGCTGCGTTCGGGTCCGTACGGCCCATACGCCATAGGATGTCCAAATCCCTACGGTCAGGTTATTTGGAAATAAAAACCAAATTAACTCTGATGCATCTGTGAGTTATATTAATTACTTAATACTACGACGGCTCCATATTACTTGTCAATATAAATAATTTGTTACGTATGGGGTTTTTTCAGTTGAAATGAGATTCTGGCAGATGCAATAAATCATGTTGACCACATTTGATAAGAAAAAAATTCGAAGCTTTTAAGGTAAACAACATTTTTTACTATGATGTGCCCGGGGCCATGTCCCCCTCATGAAGATTTGTGAGTATTTTGGGAGACTTTTTATTATTTAGCATGAAAGTACCCTCTGTCTTAACATCCCGTGACTATCGTTGTAAAGAAAACAACAATTTTCTGGGATGTTAAGATCAAAGATATTTATTTGTCATGTTACATCTGTATTCTTTTTG
>Ga0255420_10155_pt1 | contig 15058 bp, 12 predicted proteins | sample ANMaggSeSYBR02I3_FD_182630 | JGI IMG/M metagenome (GOLD analysis project Ga0255420, IMG submission 182630) | Sediment cell enrichment communities from methane seep in Santa Monica Basin, California, United Staets - ANME aggregate JGI... | ecosystem: Environmental > Aquatic > Marine > Cold seeps >...
ATATTGTTGCAGGATATACACGTTCGACTACCGACGGTAGCTATAAGGCGTATATTGTAAAAACCGATTCCGGCGGAAATGTGGAATGGAGCAGGGATTTCGGCGGTGGTAGTGACGACCAGGCATTTTCGCTTGACCAGCACAGGGACGGCTATGTTGTTGCCGGATATACAAAATCACATGGGGAATCATCTGACGCTTATGTGGTGAAAGTTGACCTGGACGGAGATCTGGTATGGGAGAAAACTTTTGGAGGAAAGAATACTGAAGAGGTGGCACAATCCATCAGTAAGACATCTGATGGTGGATATATACTGGCGGGCAAGACCAACCAGTACACGTATGGTGCCTATGATCTGTATCTCCTGAAACTTGACAGTAATGGTAATGAACAGTGGAGCCAGGTATTTGGCGGTGAGAATGACGATTTTGGATATTGCGCATTCCAGAATTCAAAAGGCGGATTCACTGCTGCAGGCCAGACCAAATCTACAGGGTTCGGCGGTGATGTCTATATTATCAAGACAAAGGACCCGTTGGTTAGCAAGACATCTGGTACCAGCGGACCCGGGGATATTCCTGAATACGGCTCGCCCTCACCTGGTATTGTGTTTTGTTTCTTGATGCTGGTCACGGCAGGGCTGTTTATTGGAAGGCGGTCGTGACTGAACCTGCCCCCTTATTTGTTTTCATTCTGGTATATACCGCTGTAGCCTTCACTAACATCACTGCTGAGCCTGAAAAAGATCAGCTGTACGACCCTGGCATCTCTCTTGAGCCTGAAACCCGCAGGGTTGTGCACTACCAGCAGGCTCTCGCTTCGCCCGCTGTACCCGGCATCCCACACAGCGGTCTCCAGCGCTACACCACAGCGCAACAGGCTTGAGCGGGCCCTGGCAATGGCGGCCAGGCCATCGGGTATGTTCACTACTTCGTTGTAGATGATCTTGTATATGCCAGGTCCGAGATGCAGCCAACCGTCGCTGTCAAACTCCAGGGGTTCTGTGTCCGGCAACTGCCGCTCGCTGTTGTCGAAGGCTACTGAGCCCAGGCCTTGCAGGCTGTGGACGCTTTGCAGGGTCATTTCAACACCGTTGGGCTGGGTCTGGACGGCGGGGTCTATCATTTGTTCCACCAGGGGTGGTTGGGTGTTAAGTGCTGCTGTAAGTTCTTGTTTTGAGAGCATTGTCATGGGTAAACCTCGGATGGTAGTGATGGTCTTACTGCACTTATAGGGTATTGGTGTTGCGGGTTCTAATTTGGATCAGGGCTGACGGTTCAAATGGAACCATTTAAAATCGAATCGAAAATAACCTATATTGCAAGAATTTTAATGATTTCTATGCAATATGCATAGATATGATTAAAAAACCCGCACAACAACAACCCGGGCTTTCGTCTTCTCCAGTTCATTGTCATGCCGGATGTAGGCCATTCAAGGATGGTAGAGGATAACTTCAAAGGCGGTGGCGGGTCAATATCCAATAAAATCATATAGCAGTTAAAAAATTTAAATCCCAACGAAGCCCGGACCTGAGCGTGTGTTAAACCACATAAAAGAGGTGTGGAGCCTCCTTCCACCCTATGGGTGGACGCATGAAAAAATTACCACTGGCAGGCCGGGGACTGTAAAAAGCTGGAAAAAACTTATCCGGATTGTCGATCTATCAACCAAACCCGGGGGGACCCTGCCGGATGTATCTGAACTGCAGTTCATCACCGGCAATTGTCCAATGATGTATCTAAGCATCGGCCCCAATATCCATGTAGTGCACCGAAGCATCGCGAAACTCATCTGGAAGTACTGAGCGTAGAAGGCCATCTTATTATAAAAAACGGTAATGATATATAGTCTCATTTCTATATAAAATCCGGTGAAAATATGAAGGCCTGTATTATGTGTGGCGGTGAGGGCACACGTCTTCGCCCACTGACTTTTGACCGTCCAAAACCTACAATACCCATACTGAATAAACCCTCAGTGGTACACCTTGTGGAACATCTGGTTACAGAAGGATTCAATGAGATAGTTATCACCATAGGTTACCTGGGCAATGAGATCGAAGATGCACTGGGAGATGGACAGCTATTCGGAGTCCATATCGAATACGTAAGGGACCCCATCAAACTCGGAACCGCAGGCAGTATCAAGAATGCAGAGTCCCTGTTAAAGGGCGAACCCTTCATTGTGATCGGCGGGGATCATGTAATGGACCTGGACCTTCGCGAGTTCTACCGCTTCCATGAAAAAACTGCTGCAAAGGTAACAATCGCACTCTTGCCTATTGAAGACCCGAGGGATTATGGTATTGCAGATATGGACGTGTTTAATGAGATACACAGGTTTGCAGAAAAACCATGTACCGGAGAGATATTCAGTAATCTTGCAAGTACAGGAATATATGTCTGCGACCCAGCCGTACTCGAAATGATACCACAAAATACATTTTTCGATTTTGCCATGAACCTGTTCCCAAAGATGATGGAGCAGGGTGAACGAATAAATGGATACCTGGTCAGGGGCCACTGGACCGATATCGGCAATGCAGGAGCATATAGGCAGGCCTGTAGGTGGAAACTGGAGAAACTCCCCGGTACAATAATCAAAGGCCATTTCAACATTAAGGACGCAAGCGTGGCGGGACCGATCAATGTGGATAACGGGGTATCGGTGGGTTCCGATTCTGCCCTTGTGGGTCCGATCATGATAGGAGAGAACACTACGATCGGTAATCAGGTACTTATCGGACCCTATACATCAATAGGCTCGAACTGTGTGATCAAGGACGGTGCTAGATTATTGTCTGCCATTGTGTTCAATGACGTTGAAATAGGCAGGAATACCTGTGTCTCAGGAGCCATCATTGACAATAACACAAAGATAGGGAACAACTGTACCCTGGAGACTGGAACTGTGATCGGACCAAGGGATGTGATCAGGGATAATGTCACAGTTCATTCTAATGTTATCCTGTGGCCGGAACTTGTCATACCTGAAGGGACCAGTATTACAGAAGACCAGCTAAACCCTGAGTATAACGAATAACTGCCAAAATTAATAATTCATGAAAGGTCCTTGAACCTGTACCTGAACATGGCCCTGAGTACGATAATGCCATCTCGTATTGGCCTGAACTTGGAATTGCCGGTGCGGGCTGTATAGGTTATGGGTATCTTTTTGATCTTAAGTCCCAGCCGCACAGCCTTGCCTGTTATCTCTGTCTCTATCCCGAAATCATCAGATTCAAGTGACATTTCCTGTATGGCTTGCCTCCTGAGGCCTCTTAGTCCTGAAAGGTTATCCACCCTTGATGAATAAAGCAGCCGGAACAATCCCCTGGACAGGGCATCACCTACCAGGAATAACTTTGGCAGTGCATCACCATCAAACCTTACCCTTTCACCTACCACCAGGTCATATTCAGCAAGTGCCTCAATAAAATCAGGGATCAGTTCCAGCGGATACGTGCCGTCCACATCCAAAAACACCACATCATCCTGCACATGATCGAATGCACATCTCAAGGCTTCACCTTTGCCAAGACCGTGGTCAAATATAACCTCTACGCCGTACTTCTTTGCAATCTCAACTGTCCTGTCCGTGGAATTACCATCAACTACGACTATCCTGGGATTGTGACATATCTCGTTGATCCTGGTAATGGTGGGACCGATACAGGACTCTTCATTTTTGGTAGGCAGGATTATTGAGACCAATATATCACTTCATCAGGTTTTGTTATTTCATTAGGGTATGTTCCTTCGTCAGGATGCATCACTCAGGAGGGTGGGTCAACTTCTTCGTTGTTCAACAGTTTATGGAAGCTATCAAGGTATATATAATATAATAATTATCTCTCAATGGCAATATGGAACGACTGAAAAAACTGTTTATCATCTCATTAATAATAAGTATCATCGTTCTGGTACTGGTCACAGTTTTTACCATAGGCCCGGATACCCTGCCCATCCTGGAGAGAATGGAACCAGTATATCTTCTTGCTGCTGTTGCCCTGCATATAGTTTCTTACATCATATGGGGGCTGCGTATGAAAGTGATGACTGAGGCCCTGGGATACAGGATAGGGATCAAAGATGCTACTGAGATTGTAATAACAAACCTGTTCGCCGCATCAGTGACACCATCAATGGCAGGCGGTGAACCTGTAAGGATACATATGCTGAACCGCAATGCCAATGTACGGGTGGGCGATGCCTCAGCTGTGGTTATTGGCGAGCGTGTACTGGATGCCCTGCTGCTTTTAATTGCCACTCCGTTTGCGCTGTGGGTGTTAAGTGGTTCACTGATAAGCTGGGAGATGGACCTGGCAATAATCGTTGCAGAGTTATTTGTCCTGCTAATGGTGTTTGCGGCTATTGGCGGCCTGTTGAGCCCGACATTCATAGACTGGCTTTCATCACTTATCACCCGTGGTCTTCACAGAGTCGGAAGATTTGACAGGACAGAACACCTGATAGAGTTCATTGATAAAGAATTATTGAATTTCCATAACAGCTTGTGGGCCCTTATGAGAACAGGCAAGCAGGGTTTGTTTTTCGGATGTATATGTACCATGATATACTGGATAGTGGAATTCATGGTATTGCCGCTGATCCTGCTGGGATTGAACCAGCCGCCATCTATAATGGTAGCTATGGCAGTACAGGTGTTTTTGACATTTATTATGGTAGTGCCGGTTACACCAGGAGCAAGTGGTATCGCAGAACTGGGCGGGGCCGCACTTTTCGGGATATTGGTCCCTGTTTCCATATTGGGGGTAGTGGTGGCAGCATGGCGGTTAATTACATACTACCTGAATCTGGTGATCGGCGGTGTGGTAAGTGTAAAAATATTAAAAGATGTGGATATTCTCAGTGGATGGAACAGTAAGTAAAATTATGCAATGTTACTTTATTCATATTATGTTACATATTGGTGGCACCATTAACAAAAGATGTTATATTTACTATATCCAGAATATTTCCCATTAAGGTAGCTTACTCTTATCAATACCTTCGCCATTAATCAGTACTAACCACCATTAATACTTCCGATTTTCGTTATTTGGGTAAAGATCTGCTGAATTAAAATTTGGTCTGGTTTTTGCGGTAGCAATTTTAACTTGACTTTCAAAGATAACTGAAAATCGCCCTATTTTTTAAAAAAACCCGCATCCTACGCATTGGTCACACATTCAGGTTCTTAGTCCCTAACTTTTTAATTCATAAATTAAGTTACCTTGTTCTTGAAATATAACATAAAGCTTATATAAGTATAGTCTCTATTACTACACCATGGTATTTTTAGAAAAGAAAAAACTGAAAGGTCATACTTACTGGTACGCCTCAGAACGCGGACTGGTAGACGGAAAGATCAAACGAACCTGGCAATAATATCTTGGAACAACAGAAACGATCATAGAATGCATAAGAAAATCAAAAGAACTGCCACACATCAAACTAAAATCCTTCCAATATGGAAAAACTGCAGCCCTCCTCTCCATATCCGACGAACTAAACTTCATTGACATCGTAAACAAACACACCAACAAAAAACAAATCGAAGGCCTGACAGTAGGTCAATACCTCCTCCTGAACATCATCGGAATGTGCAATGGAGCACTATCCGAAAATGCCATACAAAAATGGTTCGACAAATCCTCAATGAGCATACTGTGGAAATTCCCACACAAACTCACCTGCCAAAACTTCCTCAACCACTACAAATATATAGACCACGAAACCAGTAAAAAAATCGAAGACGACCTATGCAAAATACTTATCGAGAAAGGCATAACGCCCAAGATACTTTTCCTTGATGAAACAAACTGGTTCAACTACATCAAAAAAGGAGAAGAACTCCCTCAAAACGGGAACAACAAACAGTACAGAAATCACATGAAACAAATATGTATGGGGTTAGCCGTATCTGAAGATAATCTCCCCTTCATGCATGAAGTCTACGAAGGGAACAGACATGATGCAAAGATATTAGCTCCCGTGAGATGGATCCATATTAGATTAATTCAGTACTGCCTTATATTCTTTCCACCCTGAACACCCTGTCATTCTCCCTTACCCTGTCTGCCACCTTCATACCCACATCCTGCCCTTTCCCTGCCTTTTGTACCGGATCCCTTTCTATCATCAACGACTCCACTTCCTGTTCCAGGTACGTACTGGCCCCTTCGATCACAATACTGTCTCCGACCGCCAGCCCACCTTCTAATAGCCTAACCGCCGCCGCACCTTGTTTCACGAAATAGTTCTGCACCACACCCACCGCCTGCCTTCGCATTGTGGAAGCATTCATATCAGCTTCGATTGCCATACCGTCCGGTCCAGGTACCCCGAAATAGAAACCTGTGGAAAAGCCCCGGTTATAAACAGCAGCCATCTCTTCTTTCCACTGTTGTCCCCGCTCCCTGCTAAATGAACCATCCAGGCAGCAGTCCAGTGCCTCACGGTAACACTTTGACACCACAGCCGCATAACCCGGGTCCCTGAGCCTGCCTTCTATCTTGAACGCATCCACTCCCGCATCTATTAATTCAGGCACATATTCTATCATGCACAGATCCCTGGCGCTCAGCAGGTATTTCCCGCCCAGTTCAACCAGTCCCCCGTTCTCACCGTGCAGGGTCCACTGCCACCGGCAGGGCTGGGTACAGTCCCCGCAGTTGCCCGGGCGTCCCAGCAGGTAGGCCGATAGGTAGCAGCGCCCTGAAACTGCCTGGCACATGGCACCGTGCACAAACACTTCCAGTTCCATATCGGTATGCTGCCTGATATTCTTAATCTGCTTCAGGTTCAGCTCCCGCGATAGTATCACACGACTGGCGCCCAGTTTCCTGTAAAACTCTGCGGCCTGCCAATTGGACACATTGGCCTGGGTGGATATGTGTACTCCAAGGCCGCAGTCCAATGCCCTTGTTATCACAGCAGGGTCCCAGGCAATAACTGCATCCACACCGGCACTGGCGGCCGCCTCTACTACGGCGTCCACAGCAGGCAGGTCCTCCGGGTAAATTACGGTATTGGCTGCCAGGTACGCTTTCAGGCTGCTGTCCTTTACCTGCTCTGTAAAAGTATCAAGGTTATCGAGGGTTATATCCCTGGCCCGGGCTCTGAGACTGAAGCGGTCAATTGAAAAATAAACAGCATCTGCATGGTCTTTACAAACAGACAAAGTGGCAGGATTTCGAACACCAGCCACAAGTTCCGGGATATGATCTGACATATTGAAAAATTATCTTGAGGGTATTTTATGGTTTCCCATTCCAAGACCCCTTATTACCAATTCTTTATATTCAATCAAATAGATAAGTTAACAGTATACATCAGATTTTCAAGGGAGGTTCAATGCAATGGAAACGGGAATGCCAGTTAGGGAGATCATGACCAGTGATCCCATTACCATCGATAAAGGTATTAAAATATCAGATGCAGCGAAAAAAATGGTCGAGCTTGATGTGGGCAGCCTGATAGTAATGGAAGGTCATAATCCGATAGGTATCCTTACCGAGCATGATATGGTCAAGAAGATCATTTCTAAAAACGTAAATCCTGACTCACTCAACTTGACAAAGGTCATGACAACTCCGCTGATAACTCTTGATGTTGATGAAGACATGCAAAAAGCTATTGACCTTATGCTTAATATGCATATCAGGCGCATACCGATCGTCGAAGACAAGATACTTGTCGGGCTGGTTACAGATACAGACCTTGTTTCAGTATCTGTGGAGATGGGAAACATTTTTTCCGAACTTATCAACATGCACAGGGAAAGAAGTATCACAACCGGTAAGGAAATTCCTGAGATCATCAGCAGGGGCGTGTGCGAGAACTGCGGGAAATATACGGATAATCTTGACTATTTCAATGGGTCGTTGATGTGCGAATACTGCAGGGAAACAGAATAGTATTATTATGTTACTAGGGGGATTTCGATGGACAAATTAACTGTCCGTGCTATAATGGAAAAACATCCGGTATACGTTGAAGCTTTTGATTTTATTACACGTGCCCGTCAGCTTATACGGGATTTCCACCACAGGACATTACCAGTTGTGGATGAAAAGAACAGGGTAATCGGGATATTAACTGAAAAAGACGTCCTGAACATTACATCAACAAAATCAAATATCACTGTCAATGGGTATGTCATTGAGACACCCATCATTTCCGCAAAAACGGATATGAAACAGGCGGCAAGAATCATGATAGAAACAGGGTTCACATGCTTACCTGTGGTGGATACAGCCAGAGGCAATACCCTTAATGGTATTGTAAGCATCACAGATATTTTTAACAATCTGGATCCATCAGATATTCCTGAAGGGACGGTGAGTAAATTTATGAGCGAGAACGTCAAGACATGTACACCAGATGATTCGCTGTCAAGGATATGGATGAATATGATCAGGGAAGGATTTTCCGGGTATCCTGTGGTAGACAAACAAAATAGACCAAAAGGTATGATAACAAGGTATGATATCTTAAGCTCGGGTGGTGTCAGGATAGAACGGGAGGGCGAACATGGTACCAGAATAGGAACATCTTCCAGGGTGGCACGCATCATGAGTACTCCACCTTTTACTATAACCACCGATGCATCCTTAAAAAAAGCGATTGAAATGATGACACGGCTAAATGTGCACCGTTTGTGTGTGGTAGACCCGGAAAAACTTGTAGGTATCATAGATATACATGATATTGTCAGGGCGTGTATTGATGGAAGGATTTGAATGGTATCCGGTCATGGGCCTGGAACAGACTGCAAGAAAATCCACGCTATCGCTCTGATTTACTTGACTTCACAAAGTCATACTTTATTTACAGTGAAAGGTGCAGGAAGTTATACTTTATTCACTGTAAAAAATTCAAATTGTTGAGGATTACAGGATACTTTAAATAGAAAGTAATAATTGATGAAATACCGAACTGGAAAATAACATGATTTAACTTCAACTGTAATATGGCACGTATCGGGACAGAATCTTTCTTAGTAATTAACCAAACGGTGAAAACATGAAGAGGCAAAATATTAACAGGTCTGATATAAGAGCAATGGATAGTACTGGAGTAATGGATAGGGGGCCAGTGGATTTTAAATCAAGGGTCTCGAACAGCCAGGGTGATATCCTGGCAATTGCATCTAAAAATATCGTTACTCTCCCCCCAACAACCAATATTATGGGAGCCGTAAAAACCATGTTAAAATATGGATTCAGGCGTGTTCCAATCGCCGATGCAGGCACGAACAGGTTGGTAGGGATCATTACAAGCCTGGATATTGTGGATTTCCTTGGTGGCGGACTCAGACATAATATTGTCAAGAACAGGTACAAAGGCAACCTTGCTGCTGCCATAAACGAAGATGTCAGGGAGATCATGAAAAAAGACGTCGTCAGTCTGGGAGTCAATGATAATATTTCAAACGCCATTAAAACCATGATCGAAAAGAACATCGGCGGCATTCCTATCGTTGATGATGATAATGTTGTGGTCGGTATCGTATCAGAACGCGATTTCGTAAGAACAGTGGCAGATATTACTACCTCAAAGCCGGTAAACAAATATATGAGTGACACAGTAGTTACTGCCTCGCCTGATATATCTGTGGGCGAAGCCACTAGGACCATGATAGAGAAGGGTTTTAGGCGAATCCCGATTGTAAAGGAAGACGTACTGCTGGGAATTGTTACTGCATCTGATGTTATGAGGTATCTGGGCAGTGGTGAAATATTCCAGAAACTTATGACAGGGGATGTCTCTGATGCATTCCAGGTCCCATTGAAAAGCTTGATATTGCGCGACATCGTCTGGACTAATTCCGGTATTGATATCGGTGAAGCGGCAGCATTAATGCTGAAAAATAAAGTGGGAGCACTTCCCATAATCGATGATGGTGAATTATGCGGTATTTTAACCGAACGTGATATTATCAAAGCACTGGTAGATTGATCTATTATCCAAAGGAAGTATTGCAATGAAAGTAAAAGATATTATGAGTTCCCCTGTCTACTTGATAGCATCCAATGAACCCATATCAAGAGCAAGGAACCTTATGTTAAAACACGGTATAAGCAGGCTCGTGGTCATTGAAAATGATATGACAAAAGAAGCTACGTCAAGATCACCGGAAGTAATATCCATAGGTGTGGTGACCAAGACAGATATTAGTGAAAGACTGGACCAGGCAGAGCCGAAATGGCGCAGGCGCCCCATTGGCAATATTCCAATTAGCGTGGTTATGTCACTTGACCCTTTGACGATATACCCTGATGCAACGCCCAGGCAGGCTGCTGAAATCCTGCTTGAGAATAATATCAGTGGATTACCTGTTATCAGGAGTAAGACTGATAGGAATTTAATTGGTATTATCACGAAACTTGACCTGATACGATATTACTCGACCCTCGATGATACTACTGTCGTAAATGATATTATGGAACAGTTCTTTGTCACTGTTCACAGGCACCATAGCATCAGTCATGTGATCCATGAGATGAAAAGCAATGAAGTGGACAGGACAATCGTGATGGATGACAGCAACCAACCTGTGGGTACCATTACCAAGACAGACCTTGCAATGAACAGGATGACAAATCCTGAAGGGGGACTACCATCCAAAGATGTTAAGATGGCACGCAAGAACCACACTGGTGGCGAAAAGGTATTCCGGTCTGTAAAGGAAGTGTCTATGGTAGCTGAAGATATCATGTCCACGCCAATCATAACTTTGAGTAAGAACAGCAGTGTAATAGATGCAGCAAAGATCATGGTCGACCAGCGTATCAATGGCATACTCGTTGTTGATGATGAGATAGCAGGTATCGTATATGCTAAAAACATTCTACAGGCAATTATAGCACGGTAGGTGATAAAAAATGAATATGCAGGATATAATGACAGAACCGATAACAATAGATAAATCTGAAAAATTATCATATGCACTTGACACTATGGAAAAATTCAGTACCCGACGACTCCTTGTGATGCATAATAACATTATCCAAGGTATTGTCACCATGCGTACAATAACAAGGGAACTGGGGACAAGGAAAAAATCAAACCTCCCTGCTTCGGCCATGCATGTAGCCACGGCGACTACTGATAACTACAATAAAGTGCTGCCTGATATGACTGTTGATGATGGTGTTATATTAATGAACAAAAATAACGGGATACTTCTTATCATTGACAATGATGATGTGGTAGGATGGGTTACGCCGCAACAGGTCATTGAGCACTATCCGTTCAGCAATTCATATGCCGGAGAGATTATGCGCCAACCCGTCACTATCGGGCCAGGGGAAAGGGTAATCCATGCCAGGAGGATCATGCTTGATAATGATATTGGACGCCTGCCCGTTATCGAAAACGATGAACTTATAGGAATCATCACCGAGCATGATATCGCTACCGGGCTGCGGGCATTCAGGGACCTTGTTTCAGGCAACCAGCAGGATAACAGGATCAAGAACCTGCTGGCAGAAGATATTATGAGTCGTGGTGTCATCTCTGTAAAGACAAATACCCCGATCAAGGATGTGGTTTCATTGATGTTAGAGAAGAACCTTGGTGGAGTGCCTGTCATTAACCTGGAAGATGAACTTGTGGGTCTGGTCACACGCAGGAGTCTTCTTGATGCCATTGCCAGGAAGATTTAGTTAGACTATTCATGAAAAGATTTCAGGAACATTTTGATGAAGAATTTATAAGAATTGCTTCAAAAGCACTGGGAATGCCGGAATCAAAGATAACCGGCATGATAAAGAGAAGAGTGCTGCAGAGGATCTCCAGGTTCCTTCCTGAATATTACAGGTTCGAAAAGGGGATATCGGGAGTGGAGCCCGGGACTACCCTCTTCAATCTGGTCAGTGACATCGAGATCGTAAAAGGCTTCCCGAAGATACATCGGGCTATGGTACTTGAACCTACTATTCAAACACACTTCAAAGGATTGCCACTGGTTGCCATTGAAGAAAAGATGAACGGTTACAATGTCAGGGTTGTAAAGATACAAGATCAGGTACTTGCTCTTACCAGGGGCGGGTTGGTGTGCCCATATACCACCGAAAAAGCAACCGAGAGGATTGGACTTGAATTTTTCCGGGACCATCCCGACCTGGTACTATGCGGTGAAATGGTGGGTCCCGATAACCCATATGTCCCGAAGGATATTTATCCGGAAGTGGAAAGTATCGCATTCTATGTATTCGATATCAGGGAGAAAGATACGGGTAGACCCATTACTCTGGAAAAGAAAAACGAATTGTGCGAGCGTTATGGTATTAAGACTGTACGGCACTTCGGGAATTATCCAGTTGATGCCGTTGCCCGGATAGTGGCTGACCTTACCAGGGAACTGGGAGCAGCAGGACATGAGGGTGTTGTGATAAAGGACCCGGAAATGAACCTGCCAGCCCTGAAATATACATGTTCTGAAAGTACCAACAGCGATTTGCAGTATGCGTTCCAGTTCTATAATGACTATGGCAGGGATTTCTTTTTTTCCAGGGTTGTCAGGGAGGGGTTCCAGTCAGTGGAGTGGGATGAAGACGAGGATGCATTGCATGAGAGGAGCTGCCGCCTGGGTGAGAGTATCTTAAAACCAATGGTAGAGACCATTCGAAAAAGAAAAAGGGGCGAGCGTATCACTGAAAATGTGAGGATAAGGGTCAGTAACATAAAAACGGCACAGCAGTTTGAGGAACACCTAAGGATATTGGGAATTGATGCCCAGTTCGGTGAGCCCCTGTATGTGGATGGGGAGTACCTGGTAGAAATTAAGAAATTGAACCAGAGCACGAACGACCGTACTGATGCTTTATTAAATGGTCAGTTCTGGTAATTTATCAGGTTGTCAGTTCTGTTGATTTATTCAATTAGGTTTATTGCAGCCCACTATCCTTTATTACACTATTATGGCTTCCCCTAATAAAAAAAATGCTTCTAAATATGAGATCGTGTTCGTTGGCCGTTCCAACGTAGGTAAGTCAACACTTATCAGGAGCCTTACTGGTAAGCCTGTTCCCATCGGACGGCGGCCCGGTGTTACCCGCAAACCCGGGAACCTGGCATTGGGCGACCTGGTCGTAACTGATATGCCTGGTTTTGGCTTTATGAGCGGGGTAAAGGACCGCAAGCAGGATATTATAAAAACAAAATTTGTCAGGTATATTGAAGACCATAGTAAGCGTATCATCCTGGCAGTACTGGTGTTAAATGTTCAGTCATTTGCAGAAATAGTGGACCGCTGGAGTGGACGGGGGGAGATTCCGGTTGAGGTTGAGATGTACCAGTTCCTCCAGGAACTGGAGCTGGATGTGGTCGTGGCTGTCAATAAGATTGATAAAATAAAGGACAAGAACAGGGACAGCGTGATGGATGGTGTTGCCGAAAGGTTGGACATCCTGCCGCCCTGGAAACAATGGCCTGATAAACTCATACCTATTAGTGCAAAAAAAGGGGATGTGAAAGCACTTTCCGGATTGATCAGGAGCCGGATACATGAACTGGGACGGGATGACCTGCTGGGATATATCAGACTTGGCGTATAGGAAAGTATAAACACATTTCCTTCTCTCACCTTAAGTAAAAATCCATGACATTCTTGCCACTACTACTGTTGAACCCGCTACCTTCTGAGTAGTATCATTGCCGCAAACACTCCCAGTATCCCGGAAATGATTGGAAAACCGGGCACGTCCAGCCCATTCTCAGCAGGTACATCGGGAGCAGGAGTAGGGGTTTGTGTCGGGGTAACGGTCTTCAGCGGAATGGGCGTTGCAGATACTATACTATGGCTCACGTTAGAAGTTGTGGTCAACTGCAATGTGGTCTTGGCCAGCACCCTGGCATAGTTATATTGTACAACCTGCTGGCTGGGCGACTCAAGCGAATCCGCATACTCATATGCACTCACTGCAAGGACCGGCTCGATACCGGCATTTCTTGATTCTTCAATAGATACCCTTGCGGCATTGGCACTGCGCTGTATCTTTGTACCAACATCAGAATATCCCATCAGGCTAATAGCGGTACTGGCCTGCACATAAGCCAGTAACGAATCATATATGGCGCCGCTGTAATATCCCCTTTCATATTCTATTACTGCTCTGTCAAGGGATACATCTGCCTCGTCCAGCAGTCCGGAGAGACCGTGCATGCTATCGGACTCACTGATAATGGTCCGCGCGTATGTGACCACTGATGATGCCGTTCCCACGTACCATCCGGCCCTGTCTTTCAACATACCATCGTCGGTTGTGTGGTCCGTATTCACCAGCGAAAGCCACCACAGTACGGTTTCGGCCCTCATGGATGCCAGTGCCAGGGTCTTGACGTAATCAATCTCAGCTTCGGTTGAGCGTGCATCCTCCAGCAATTGTTCTGCCATTACTACCCTTATCTCGGCAGCACCCACACCATCCACGTCCTTCAATCCTTCTTCTTTGAACCGCTCCACCTCCTGGCGGCTGTGGTTGATTTCCAGGTTTACGGTTTGATAAAGATGATCAAGATATTCGTCCTGGTCTTTGGTATTGGAATATTCCTCCCACCAAAGTATGAACTTCAGGTTATTCAGGACCAGTAGGCCCGTATTGGTGGCCGCATAGTATTGCTGTTCATCATATTGCTCCTGGCCTTTGTCTAGCAGTACTTTTTGTACCTCAAGGGTGCCTGAGAACTGTGTGGTCTCATTCACTGCCACAAGGTATAATTGGTTTGCTTCATCCAGTACATCCCTGCCAAGCGGGCGCAGCACATCCAGGTATTCTGCTGACCATACGCCTATAGGCGGTTCAGACCTGTGTATCTCATGACCGGTGAAAAGTTCCACTGCGTCCTCGATGGTTATTGCTTCTACTACTTCCACGTCCAGTTCCCGGCCCCGTTCTACCAGGTCTACTTCAATGGTCTTTTCTTCTACGGCTACGATATCCCCTTTGCGTACAATGGTGTTTTCTGTAATTACTACATTGATCTGGCCCTCTGGTACGATGAACAGGGACGTGCCGTGCTGTGCAGCAGCAGCAAGTTTATA
>Ga0255420_10160_pt1 | contig 14966 bp, 14 predicted proteins | sample ANMaggSeSYBR02I3_FD_182630 | JGI IMG/M metagenome (GOLD analysis project Ga0255420, IMG submission 182630) | Sediment cell enrichment communities from methane seep in Santa Monica Basin, California, United Staets - ANME aggregate JGI... | ecosystem: Environmental > Aquatic > Marine > Cold seeps >...
AGGAGTACTTCAGCAGTTTTTAACTAATTTTATGTGATGAACTACACAAAATTATCTATATTCATGTAACCAACCACAAACAATGAACGAATCGCAGATAATACAAACACTATCAGGCTGGAATTTCTGGGACAGGCAACTACCCACAGGAAAACCCAGGGTTTATTGTAAAACATCCCGGAGATACATAAAATCAAAATCTAAAAAAAAACAGTTGTAATTTCTGGCACAAGACGTTCAGGAAAAACCACCCTTGCAAGACAGATAGTCAAAAACATACTCGACAAAGGACTTGATGCAAAGAATACCTTGATAATCAACTTTGAAGAGCAGGCATTTGCCGAAACCCTGGACTTCAATCTCCTGATAAAAGTATACGAATCTTACAGGAATATTCTTGAACCAGACAGGACACCGGTAATAATTCTTGATGAAATACAGGAAATACCCAAATGGGAAAAATTTGTAAGAAGCCTGCAGGAAAAAAATGAAGCACGAATCATTGTTACTGGTTCCTCATCAGCCCTGCTAAGTGGGGAATTCGCAACAGTACTTACCGGAAGAACTGTTGAAATAAACATGCATCCCCTCTCTTTCAATGAATATTTCGCATTTTTCGGACTGCAATTCAAGAAAAAAGCAGACCTCATACTGAAAAAAAAACAGGTATTGAAGATGCTCAGGCAGTATATGGAATTCGGTGGCTTTCCCGAGATTGCACTGGAGATAAATGATACCCTGAAATCCGAGATTACACGAAAAATCTACGATGACATACTGTTCAAGGATATAGTAAAACGGTGGTCAATAAAAAATATAGAAAAACGTTTCACAAAGAATATCAGAGTTCCTGAATATTCCAGTAAAAACAGTCGAAATCTACTCAAAGTACATTGAAAAATCTGACCTGATATTCTTTGTGAAACGTTTTTCATTTTCAGTCAAGAAACAGGAAAATTCCCCCAGGAAAGTATATTCCATAGACACAGGTATCGTTAACTCAACAGGCTTCAGGTTCCAGGATAATCATGGCCATCTCATGGAAAATATTGTCGCAGTACACCTGCGAATTAAGAAATTCCTGGAAGCTCCGCTAATGGATGTTTATTATTACAAGGATTACAGCCAGAATGAGGTAGATTTTGTTGTAAAAGACGGACTTAAAGTCAGTCAGCTTATGCAGGTATGCTATAATATTGAAAATCCTGATACGAAAGAACGCGAACTGAGGTCATTGATAAAAGCATCCAGGGAACTAAAGTGTGACGATCTTGCCATAATAACATGGGATTATGAAGCAAAAGAAGAATTCAAAAGTAAAAATATATCGTATATCCCTCTCTGGAAGTGGCTGCTGGGTTAAGACTTCAGGTATAAATCCTTACCTCCATCATGGTATATGAAATTGCTACCGTTGCACGAAATAAAATCAGATTCCAACTTCCTCATAACATCTTCCTGTTTAGGATTTCTTTCAATAATTATATTTCGTTGTTCCCCATCAATTTTCACCTTGCCATGAAGATCAAATACCACATCATAAAGCCGCTATAAGGTCATTTTTTCACCATTGAAACATTCATCCAGCGGATAACAACAAATATTCGTAAATGAAATCTTGAAACAATTCATTATCTGGTCTAACTCACTCTCCTGATTTATTTTAGTTATGAATTTATAAAGGAAGTTACTATATTTAAGTGTCATCTAATTTAACCCGTTGCTAGGCCGAAAGTCATGTAATTGCCATTCTGCCACATTTACCATTGGGCCATATGGCCTAATTGCTTTTATTCATTTAAACAGGAAACAGGAATACTGCAGAGACAAAATCCTAATCGGTCCGGAATCATTCCAGAATATTTAAGTGTGCCACATCCTGTCTAACTGGCTGGATGAGAAGTACTGAATTATTGGATATTGAACGTAGCGGGGTTACTAAGAAACAGTATATCCTGGGCAGGCGCAAAGAGAAGACTTCCAAAGGCCTGCTAAAGGTGGGGAAGTATCTTGCTATTGACGGGTCAACAGGTTCTGATGTATATATCGACTGCATCGGACCCCATGCTGTGCTGATCTGCGGGAAAAGGGGGTACGGCAAGTCGTATACAATGGGAACCCTTGTCGAGGAACTGGCCAGCCAGCCGCCGCCGGTGTGCGATAATATAGCATCTGTTGTGATCGACAGCATGGGCATCTTCTGGACCATGGCACATGCGAATAAAAAAGAAGCGGATGGACTTTCCAGGTGGGGGCTTGAACCGAAGAGACTGGATATCCGGTTATTTGTTCCCGGAAGAATGACAAAAGAATATGCTGATATGGGAGTAAATGTCACCCACCTTACCATATCGGTAAGTGACCTGGCCGGTTCTGACTGGTGCAGGCTGTTCGATATCAGTCCGGTACATCCGGTGGGTGTACTTATCACCAGGATTGTGCAGGAGTTGAAGAATCAAATTGGGAAGTTTTCACTTGATGATATTTCTGGTCAGGTCAATGCCGATATTCATACTGACAATGATACCAAGAACGCAGCCCTTAATTTCATTAGTGCGGCTGTTGGATGGGGTATTTTTGAACGTGACGGGATAGATGTTGATGATATCGTTTCCTGGGGCCAGACAGCCGTTATCGATATTAGCAGCCTGCCAGATGAGGCGATACGTTCGATGGTGGTGGGTATTCTTGCCAGGAGGATTTCACAGGAGCGTATCCCGGCACGGCGGCAGTATGAGATCAACAGGATAAACAATATGGATGTACCTACCATGCCAATGGTCTGGATGTTCATAGATGAAGCCCACATGTTCGTGCCCGCAAATGGCAGCAGTCTTGCATTGGATGTACTGGTAAATGATTGGCTCAGGCAGGGGAGACAACCGGGGCTGTCCCTGGTACTGGCTACCCAGAGACCTTCAGCACTGCATCCTGATGTGCTCAGCCAGAGTGATATTATAATGTGCCACCGCATGACATCCCATGAGGATATTACGGCCCTTGAGAAGATACGGCCCACTTATATGAGGAAAAGTATTGCAGAATCGATCCGTAAAATGGGTGAGGACAAGGGTGTTGCATTCATTGTGGATGATACCTCAGAAGCCTCGCATGTGGTGAAGATGCGGCCGAGGTTAACATGGCATGGCGGGGATGAGCCAAGCTCGTTGGGGCATAATGGTTAAAGGTAAAATAATAAGGGGAAAGAAGGGTATGGGATTTTGCGATAAAGTGTAGAGGGATAGGGGATTGAAGTCATAATATGCTCAGTTGATATGGGAAGTTATCAACTTATGCAGTTACTTTACTTCCTTTGATCTCATACATGAAAGATTGCGGTTCAGATATATTTTCGGATGCATCAAGCATCTCAATAGACACAATCTTATTATCTTTCCCATAATCGATTATTACTCCCTCACTGATCTCGTCACTTTCTTCAATTGACATTTCCCTGAGTATCAAGGTCAGAATATCAGTATCCGCGTCATAGATTACTTTCATAGACCATCACCGTTCCAATTTTAATGTGTCTTGATACAATACTATTTACTTCTCATTTCATCATCGCTTTACTCCGATGCCGCCCTGAACCTCTCTACAACAAACTCCCTGTCCATGGAAACCAGGAAGTACCCCAACCTTGGACCGCTCTTGGTACCAAGCAGTGCCTGATAGATGGTCTGGAACAATTTCTTCGGGTTCATATCCAATTCCCTGGCAAGATCATATATACCATCGTGGATACCCTGCCCATTCTCGTATCCGGGCATGCGTCCTGACAATATTTTCATAACCTGTCTTTGCTGTGCATTGAAGTTCCTGACCTCCGGCGGCAGGGTCTTTTGTATACTGAACTTCACCATGGAAGGTGCAAAGGATTCCAACCAATTATCGACATTACCGGAGCGCTGCCGTACCTTTTCCACATCGGAAACATCATACCCGCCCCGCTCCAGTACAGTCAGGAGATACTCGAAACTGTGGTCAGCGATCTGGATTGCAGTGACCATATGCCTGAAGGGTATCTTTACACTCCTGTCCCCGCCGGCCTGGGATAACTGGTATGCCCTCATGTCCAGGCTCTCATCCAGGTTGTCGTATTCGTCAATAAGGTTCAACAACGGCAGCCCCGGGTCGAACTCGATGTGCTTTTCCGGCTTGCTCCTGATGATCAGGTACCTCAACACCTCAGGAGGTAGGATTTCCAGCATATCGCTGATGGATACCGTGACCCCTGTGGAAGATGACATGGCACCCTTGCCTTTTAGCATTATCCATTCATAGACAATCGGATGTGGTGCAGGATAATTATAGACTTCAGTAGATATCCGCTTCCCGGTATCGTATGAACCCCCGGCAGAGGCATGGTCCTTGCCGAACGGTTCGATGGTCACGCCCAGGATGGGCCACCTTGCCGGCCAGTCCACCCTCCAGGTGAGCTTGCCGCCGCCTAGCATGGATACAGTACCGGTCGACCCGCATGAACAGGAATATTCCACAGTTTCGGCATCAGGGTCAAAGCCTGTGACCTTTGTAGTGGTCAGCCTGCCGCAGTCGTTGCAGATCGGGTTGAACGGGTTCCAGCCAGGTTCAAGGGTGCGGCTCGATACCTCTTCGAGAATTCGGGCGATCTCGTCCCTTTTTACCAATGCTGTCTTAATAGCGTCCACAAATGCCCCCTCCTTGTAGAGCTTATCAGCGTGGTGGATCACGGGATTGATGCCCAGTTTTTCCATGGAATCAATAAAAGGTTCAAGGAAGTGTTCGGCATAGCTGGCGTGGTCAGTGCAGGGGCAGGGTATTTCGGACAGGGGTTTGCCTACATGCTCTTCATAACTGTCATCAAGGAACGGATAGACCTTACGCAGCGGGTCATACGTATCAGCGATATATATCAGGGTGGCGTTGCCACCTGCATCCCGCAAAGCGCGGTAGACAGCATCAGCTGTCAGTACTTCACGCATGTTGCCTATATGGATATTGCCCGAAGGTGTTATGCCCGAAGCAACGATATGCCTGCTGCTCTTTTCAAGTGCTTCTTTTGCTACTACATCTGCCCAGTGTATAGTTTCTGCCATGCTGTTTCACTTCAGGATGTTGGTAGATGCATTAAGCGATATTAAATGTTTAGTATCCGGACAGTAGCACTATGGTGGAAATCAGGCATTGCTGCGGCACACACCAAGTTTTTCATAAGTGCGTACATCCCGCAATATTCATATAGAAGTACAAACATGTAAAACCGACTTGTATTAGCAATTTCATAATCATTAGCAATAGGAGGAACATATTTTCATGGCAGCACAATTAGGAGGACAGCCAATATTTATCCTTCGCCCGGGAGCAGAACGTTCTCGTGGTAAGGAAGCACAGAACAGTAATATCATGGCGGCCAGGGCAGTGGCCAATGCCGTTAGAACCACACTTGGTCCCAAAGGCATGGATAAGATGATGGTGGATTCAATGGGCGACATTGTAATTACCAATGACGGTGCCCAGATTCTACGGGAAATGGATATAGAACATCCCGCAGCAAAGATGCTGGTAGAAGTAGCCAAGACCCAGGATGATGAAGTGGGCGACGGCACCACTACAGCAGCAGTACTGGCGGGTGAACTGCTGAAAAAGGCAGAGGAACTGCTTGACCAGGAGGTTCATCCCACGATCATCGCAGCAGGGTACAGGATGGCCTCGGATCAGGCAAAAAAGATTCTGGACGGAATGGTCAGGGAAGTATCGGAAGATGACGAAGCACTCCTGTTAAAAATAGCAGGGACTGCCATCACTGGCAAGGGTGCAGAGAGCGCCAGGGAAAAACTTGCCAAACTGTCAGTTGTTGCAGTGCGCTCTGTGGTCGAGACCATCGACGGTAAAAAGAGTGTAGACCGGGAAGACATCAAAATTGAAACGAAGACAGGTGCCAGTGTAGAGGAATCGGAACTTATCGAGGGCATGATAGTGAACAAGAGCAGGGTACATGAGAATATGCCTAAGCGTATCGAAAATGCCAGAATACTGCTGCTTAATGCACAGGTGGAGATCCAGAAGACCGAAATGGATGCAGAGATCAACATCACATCCCCTGACCAGTTGCAGCTGTTCCTTGATCAGGAAGATAAAATGCTGAAAGATAAGGTGGACAAGATTGCAAAAAGCGGTGCAAATGTCCTGTTCTGCCAGAAGGGTATTGATGATATAGCACAGCATTATCTGGCAAAGGAAGGGATATTTGGCATAAGGAGGTTCCTGAAAAGCGACTTTGAGAAAATGGCACGGGCAACCGGTGCCACCATTGTCAATAATATTAACGAGATATCCGAGTCCGACCTGGGATTTGCCGGACTGGTAGAGGAACGCAAAATGGGCGGCGAGGATACTACATTTGTCACCCAGTGCAAGAACCCAAAGGCAGTATCAGTGATCCTGAGGGGCAGTACCGAGCATGTGGTGAACAATGTGGAGACTGCCTTCGAAGACGCTACCAGGGTCGTAGGAGTAGTAATAGAGGACGGTAAACTGGTAGCAGGCGGCGGTTCACCTGAAGTGGAACTGGCGTTGAGATTAAAGGAATACGCAGCTACGCTCAAGGGCAGGGAGCAGCTTGCAGTGACCGCCTTTGCTGAGGCACTTGAGGTAATCCCGCGCACACTTGCCGAGAATGGCGGCCTGGACCCAATCGACAAACTCGTGGAACTGCGCAGCCAGCATGAGAAGGGTGTGAAGACTGCCGGGCTGAATGTGATCACCGGTGAAGTGACAGATATGTGGGAAGAAGGCGTGGTGGAGCCGCTGAGGGTAAAGACCCAGGCATTGAGTTCTGCTACTGAATCCGCTACAATGATCCTCAGGATCGATGATGTCATTGCATCCAGTAAATCGGGCGGCATGGGCGAAGGAATGCCACCGGGTGGAATGCCGCCAGGCGGCATGCCGGATATGGACTTTGACATGTAAATCACTGTGCTGTGCCAACAGGCACAGCCCATATCTTTTTTATTAATTCTATTACGTGATTCTTAATTACAGGAAAGCTCTACAGGCTACCAGACCATAAAGTCCCAGGGGGTAATTCCAGTGGACGTACTTGACACATCAAAACACACAAAAGAAGAATTGACCGAGATACTGAGAAAGGAACTGGCAGATAACCCGGTCTTGTATCTCACTGGTCCGCAGGGCGGCGGCAAGACTACCCTTAGTGTCAGAATGGCAGATGAGAACGTTGGTGCCATATACGAGGGACGGGCACGTTCTGCCCAGCCTGTAATAATCATCAGAAAGGATGTAACAGAAAAAATGGAAACGGAGATTGTGGAACGGCGAAAGCTCCCGATCTTTGATGGGGATGACCCCATATATGTAGATGTGAAAATGCTGGATAAGCTCAATTACATCATTGAAGATGTCTTCGATGTAATGGAACTGGGAGAAGAGCACCTGTTCAATGAAATGTCAAAGTTGACAGCCCAGATCGGGGTAAAACCAAAGCCTATCGAGATCATTGCCGATGAAGATATGCTGGTGAGGCGCAGGCTGCAGCGCCATGTGGATGCCAAGGACAGGCTGGAAGAGCTACTGAAAAAGGAAAAACAGTATGGTATAAAGTCTAATCTGTTGGGTATCCAGGGTGCTAAGGTTCTGGATATACTGAACCGGGAGGGAGTGGGAGATTACGATGAAAGCCAGTTCTCCAGGACTGTGAAGGATTTTGACAGGATATTACCTACCCGGAATATGACCTTAGGCCAGGGCCTGCTCAAGATCGTGGAGATATCCAATGAGGAGGGAAAGGAATCGGGTTTTCTGGTCATGCATACTGATGATGGCGAGCAGAAGATCATCAGCGACCTTGTTGTTGGAAAACATGAGAATTCCATGATCGGTGTAACACTGCTGGAAATATATGTAGGGTACAGGCAGAGCCGGCATATGTACCAGACATATAAGAGCAACCTGGAAGGAAAGGTGGAAGTAATACACTCTTTCACACCCGAATTGCAGCTTGAGGTGGGATTCAAGCAACTCGCAAACATGAACCTTGATTACATTTCCGAAGAGGATGATACCGGATTAGTGTCTGTTGCCGATAAAGCTGCTGCAGACAGGTTTGGTATTATGGTCAGTGTAGTGGATACTGACGGTAATATAGAATCATCAGAACCTGAGAGGGTAGATGAACTTGAACGGATAATGTTCGAGGCCTACCAGGAATTCAAGGTTGCACATGGTTTGAACGATTAGAATTTTTTTGCTTGTTGCCTGGATTTTATTGGATAATTTTTATTGCTGACTACCTCAATTTGATATATAAGTCTATAGTGGTACAGTGATACAATGTTCAAATATGTGGAAAATATTGTGGAAAATATTGTGGAAAATATTGTGGGTTTTTCAAGGGAAGCTTTTGAAGAGGGCCACAACCAGGGATTAAAGTCTGGTGACAAATCAGTTGAGATGAACCTGACCAACAGGACATATAAACGGGTAGTGGAACTGGAATCCGGGAATAATAGCATTGAAATGATCATGGTAGGGTTTGAGAAGACTATTATTTTGTATAGAGGGGGAATGTACGAAATTATCCAGATGGAAAAGTCCTGACTGTGAAAATCCGGTTCGCCCTGAATGATACAAGAATATCGATAAGTTGATATTACCCTGAGTTATATTATTTAATAATCCTTTTCAAAGAAGTGTATGACCATGTTCCTACCTACGCCTGGAGATATAAAGAAGCGCAGGGTCGGTCTTAACCTGACCCAGAATGAGCTGGCCAAACTTGCAGGTGTAAGCCAGCCCCTGATAGCCAGGATTGAAGCAGGGGATGTGGATCCAAGGCTTTCTACATTGACCAAAATATTGGATGCATTTGATACCACTGAAAAAAAGAGGGTAATGGCAGGGGATATTATGCATTCTCCCGTGATACATACACATTCCGATTCTTATGTGGAAGAAGCTGTTGATATTATGGAGAGAGAGGGTTTCTCCCAGGTGCCTGTTATCGAGAATGGTGTACCGGTGGGCAGCATATCTTCTGATACAGTTGTCCATTACATGACCGAAAGCGATACTGATAAACTATCCAATATGCAGGTCAGTGATATTATGGGCAGTTCTTTTTCCACTGTCCCGAAGGATACGGTGGTCAGCACCATCTCACACCTGCTTGAACAGAGCCCGGCTGTGCTGGTGATGGAAAGGGGCAAGGTAGTGGGTGTGGTTACCCAGCACGATGTTATGAAACTTGTGCATAAGAAATAATTACAATTGAACAATAATTAAACAAGAACAAGAGAGACCTGAAATGTTACCCGATGATGATTACAAGAAGATTGCAAAGCGGCTGGGCAGGGAGCCCACCGAAGTTGAACAGGGCTGTTTTTTAAACCTGTGGAGCGAACATTGCTCGTATCGTTCCAGCTCAGCTATATTGAAAACATTTACCACCACAGGTGAGCGGGTCATTATCGGTCCGGGGGACGATGCCGCTATTGTCCGGCTTGAGGACGGCTGGGTATTGGCCATCGGGATGGAAAGCCACAATCACCCATCATATGTTGACCCCTACAATGGTGCGGCCACAGGTGTAGGTGGGATCGTGCGGGATATCATCTCCATGGGTGCACGGCCAATAGCCCTGATGGACCCCCTGTATTTCGGGCCACTTGATAATGAAAAGAACAGGTATCTTTTCGAGCATGTGATAATGGGCATCGCAGGGTACGGGAACTGTATCGGCGTACCTGTGGTACGGGGAGAGGCATATTTCCATGAAAGTTTCAGCGGTAACCCACTGGTGAATGTGGTATGTGTGGGTCTGGCCCGTGAGGATAAGATCGTTACTGCCACTGCCCAGAAGGCTGGCAATAAGCTGGTGCTAATGGGTTCGTCCACTGGCAGAGACGGGATGGGCGGTGCGTCATTTGCATCCAGGGACCTGAGTGAGGAATCGGAATCCGAGGAACGGCACAGTGTCCAGATAGGCGACCCGTTCTCAGAGAAACTTGTCATGGAAGCCACTCTTGAAGCTATTGATAAGGGATTGGTACTGGCATGCCGTGACCTTGGAGCCGCCGGCCTTGTCGGGGCCAGCAGCGAGATGGCAGCCAATGGCGAACTGGGCGCCCATATTATTGCTGATAATGTCCACCTGAGGGACGAGAGCCTGACACCTTTCGAGATAATGATATCCGAATCCCAGGAGCGCATGGTGCTGGAAGTGGAGCCCGGTAATGTAGATAAGGTACTGGCATTAGCAGACAAATACGACCTCAAGGCCAACCTGATCGGTGAACTTACACAGGAGACCCAATATGTGGTGGAGTATAAGGGCGAAATAGTAGCAGATATGCCAGTACTGTTCCTATGCGGCGGCGCACCCACATCAGAACTGGACTTCATACCGCCCGCTGTTGAGAGAAATGCTGATAAACCGAGCGTGCCCGGAGATATCAAGGACACAATCTTAAAACTGCTTGCCAGACCCAATATCGCTTCCAAGGAATGGGTATACAGGCAGTATGACCATGAAGTGCAGGTGCGTACGGTGATCAAGCCGGGTATGGATGCAGGTGTACTGCGAATCATCGATGATACCCAGGGACTTGCCCTATCATGCGGCTGCAATCCTGCCCATGTTGAGGCTGACCCCTATAACGGCGGGGCCGGAACAGTTATAGAGAATGCCATGAACCTTGCTGCTGTGGGAGCCAGACCCATAGCACTGGTGGACTGCCTGAACTTCGGGAACCCGGAGCGCTCTGAGATATTTTACCAGTTCAAACAGGCATCATTGGGTCTGGGCGATGCTGCAAGAAAATTAAAGACGCCTATTGTCGGCGGAAATGTGTCCTTCTACAATGAGAGTGACGAGTTCGGGAGTGCCATTGCACCCACGCCAAGCATTGGTATGGTCGGTTGGGTCAGGGACCTGGGAACTATTCCTGCAGGTACCTTCCGGCACCCGGACGAGACCGTGATACTTGTGGGGGATACAAAGGACGAGCTTGGGGCCAGTGAGTATTATTCCATGCTTGGGCTGGGCAATAATGGTGTTACGCCTGGGTTGCCTAAGAACATTGATACGGTTATCGATATACTGATAAGTGCTGTGGAATCTGGTCTTATAACTGCCGCCCATGATATATCCAACGGCGGGCTGGCAGTTACGCTTTGTGAGATGCTTGAACAGATGGGTGCAGAAATTGATATTACAGGTATATGTGCAAGGGACGATGATGCCCTGTTCTCGGAATCATACGGCAGGATGGTCATCACTACAAGTAAACCGGAAAAAGTGCTGGATATGATGTCAGGTATTGACTGTACAGTACTTGGAAAGACATGTGGAAATGGTCTGTTAATTAAAACCCGTAATGGAGATATAAACTTATCAATAGATGAGATTGGAGATGCCAGGAGTAGTCTCTCCCGGCTAATGATGGATTAATATTAAATCCTTAATTTATCAAAACAAGAAAGGTGTGTAAGTATGAGAGATGCAAAAGATTGTACTAATATGATAGAAATTAGAACAGCTATAGATATTATTGACAATCAAATTGTTGAATTAATTGCTAGTCGTTCAAAATATGTAAAAGAGGCTGCAAAATTTAAAAAGGATGAAAAAGCTGTAACAGATTCAAACAGAGTGCAAAAAGTTATTAATTCCAAAAAAGAATTAGCAGAAAAGTATGGTGCATCTCCTGAGTTAATTGAGAAAATATATAAAATGATGATTGATTTTTTTATAAATGAAGAAATGAAAGAATGGAAATCAAAGTAGCTTTTTGTTACTTCATCTAACAGCGGATATGTGCATTGTCTTTGGATTGGGCATACGCAGACCAGATCAAAAAGCCACTCCTGATAAGTCAGGGCGCAAATGACCCGCGTGTCAAGCAGGCAGAGTCCGACCAGATCGTCCAGGCGATACAGGATGCAAACATCCCTGTGACATATATACTGTACACAGACGAAGGACACGGCTTTGCCCGACCTGAGAACTGGCTGTCGTTTTTCGCAGTAGCCGAAGCGCTCCTCGCCGAGCATCAGGACGGGCGGTACGAGCCCATTGGTGATGATTTCGAGGGATCGAGCATCATCGTCGAGTGTGGCGCTGAAGAGGTGCCGGGTCTCGCAGAGGCTCTTTCGGAGTAGTTATCGGTTGAGTTTGCTACCAGACTAACCCGGATGCTTCTGCGTCCGGGCTTATCTGGCGGCTTTTTTTGGGACAGACAAAATCGGTATGTCGAATGAGAAGCCTTTATACTATACACTGCCTCATCGATGAGGGTCAGGCTGCTTGCGGATGGGAATACATGATGTGAAATTCATGAATACAAAATAAAAGATCGGCGAATTGTTATTGATACTGGGAATGGTTCTGTCTGTTGGCGGTGCACTGGGTTATGTAACCGGACAGTTGCCGGCAGAACAAATCCTGGGAATTGGTGCTCTGGCTCTCATCTTTATGAGTGTCGATGCGGGCATGAAGAAGACGAAACAGTGAGCATAACGGCTGCAGACATACGAAGTGCGAGGCGAGGCCGAGCATCCTCCACACACCAAAACTTAATTCTACAAAACAGTATTATACTAAAAGATAGAATTAGATACTATGAAATTTCAAAACAGAAAAAACGAACTACAGGCAATCAGAAACCTTGAACAACTCAGTGAAAAGCATGCTCACATGCTTGTGATGTTTGGGAGACGGCGCGTAGGCAAAACCAGGCTTATAATAGAATCAATGGATTCCATCTACTTTTTTGTAGACAAAAAAACAAGTTCACTTCTTCTTCGGGAATATTCCGATATATTAAAAACCGAAGTGAGCGGATTTGTACCTGAATTCTCAAACTGGGATGATCTTATAAGATTCCTGTTCGAATATTCAAAAGAAAATCATATCAAAGTTGTATTCGATGAATTCCAGAACTTCACATATGTTGACCCTGTGATCTTTTCCATATTCCAGAAATACTGGGATATGTATCATGTCGATACTCCAATATTACTGGTTTTGATAGGATCATATATCGGACTTATGAAAAAGATATTCACAAATGCAAAAGAACCGCTCTACGGCAGGGCAACTGCACGCATTGACCTCAAACCCCTTTCATACAAGCATATCCGAAATATCTGCCAGGACCTGGGATTTACGAATGAAGAAGAAATTATCGCACTCTATGCAACCTTTGGAGGTGTGCCCAGATATTACCAGTTGATCGAAGACTACGGGCTTACCACCTACGAAGATGTGATAAGAACGCTTATCCTAAGTGAGAATGCCATTCTAAAGGATGAAGTAAAGCAAATACTAATAAGCGAATTCGGGAACAACTACACGACATATTTTTCCGTGCTTGAAGCAATATCATTTGGCAAAGGCACATTAAAGGAGATATCTGACACCACAGGCATCGAAATGAAGAGCCTGAGCCGTTACCTGCATGATCTTGTGAACACTTATGAGATCATCGAACGCAGAGCGCCCATCATAAAAGGAACGAAAATGGGAAGATATGCAATAAAAGACCAGATGGTATATTTTTGGTTCAGGTTTATAAATCCGAACATGTCCTTCACTGAATCAGGCAAGTATGATATGGTCTTTGACAGGATAGAATCGTCACTTTCATCCTTTATTGGTCCTGTTTTTGAACAAATTGCAAGAAATATTGTGTTTGAGAACCTACCTTTTTCACCGGTAAAGATGGGTGCGTGGTGGAATCGCAGGGGCGATGAGACCGATATTGCAGCCATCGGAGAGAAACCTTACAGGGTACTTCTGGGCGAGGTAAAATGGAACAGCAGACCCCTGCGAGTAAAAGATATCAGGAAATTGCTGGATAAACGCACTCTTGTAGACTGGTACAACGATAAACGAGAAGAACATTTCCTGATTATATCAAAAGCAGGGTTTACAAAAACTGCTGAAGATTTCATGAACGATAACGGAATTGAGGGAAGGGACCTGACGGAATTATTGGAAGAGATGAAATGAATATTTATACCGGACAGTCATGAAAAACCGCAGATATCAGAGAGGCTCGCAGAGAAAAACAACACATCTCTGCGCCTCTTTGCGTCCTCTGCGGTGAATCTTTTTTTTCATGATCCATTTATCTGGAATTAATTAAAAAGTCACAGAGAAATATGTAAATGCTGAGTTTTTTTGAAAAGATCGTAACTATTCAGCCATACATAAACGTTATCGTTAGACTGAATTGTCCATAAATAGATAATTGCACTCTATTGTCAAACACCTTTGAAATCGATGGACTTTGGCTCAGTATTAAAAACTAAAAAACGTATCACCATAGACACAAATAAGCTGATTTTCGCCATCGTCATCTGGTATGAAGGATGGCTGAATAGTTACAAAAGATCTATCTAAAAATCCTAATCCAATATTTCTTTTACTCTGCCGATCTCACCACTTTCAAGACGAACTTTAATTCCATGTGGATGTGTTCGGGAATTCGTTAGTATGCGTTGAACAATTCCTGTTGTAAGTTTACCTGTTTTTTGGTCCTTTTTTAATACGATTGCAACATGTAATCCCGAATTAATATTTGCCCGAATAGTTCCATCCATATGCATTTCTCCTACCAATATTTTTCTCGTGATGATAGATAAGATTTGCGGATCTTAACTTTTTTGTGTAGTCAAAGATCGCTCGTTCTGAAGAGTTCTGTGTAAGTACATCCTGATAAATAAAGGATGAAAAAATGAATGCGCACTCCCTGGAAATATATGTATCACCATATACATTTTATTGTCAGGTATAGCATTACATCACAACATCTTTCGATTAATCGAAAGGCATAAGTATCGATACATCCAATTAACAATCAGATAAGTCGATTAATCGACCAATCTTGATAAAATAAGGTAGATAACATGAACAACCACACCCCCCACATCAACGAACAGCATCAGGATGAAAACCC
>Ga0255420_10166_pt1 | contig 14495 bp, 15 predicted proteins | sample ANMaggSeSYBR02I3_FD_182630 | JGI IMG/M metagenome (GOLD analysis project Ga0255420, IMG submission 182630) | Sediment cell enrichment communities from methane seep in Santa Monica Basin, California, United Staets - ANME aggregate JGI... | ecosystem: Environmental > Aquatic > Marine > Cold seeps >...
GTGGTGCATGGAAACGGGGACGATAACCGCTGCGCATGGGAAAAAATCGATGAACGCATTCAATTTCAAGTTTCATGCCGTGAACGGCTACTAATTTATTTTGTTTTCATGGTAAACGAACCATCCCAGTCTTCTGGAGGGGTAGTAGTTTTATATTCATCACACCTGAGAAGCATGGTTTTGCTTGGGCCGTCGTCAGGTGTCAGCTCCAACGCTGCTTTAAAAAAACTTCCGGCTTTTTCCCAATCCTGATTTCTGTATGCATAAAGGCCATTAGTATAATTTTCTATTGACCTGTTAATACGTTCATCAACATCTTCCGCATAACCTAAAAGCTGATAAATTGTTACCGGCTTTTTTTTCCCCACAACATTTATCGAATCAATTTCCCTTGCCATTATTTTATTGCCGGATTCACTGTAAGTTGTTTCGCTAATCAGCGTGTAAATTCCGTATATTTTATTAACTCCTTCCAGTCTTGCTGCTATATTAACCGTATCTCCCATCATGGTATAATCCATACGGTTTTTTGAGCCCATATTTCCCACAACGGCAGGCCCTGTGCAAAGACCGATTCGCATCTTGAGTTCGGGTTTATTTGATTCTTTCCATTTTGTGCGTAGTTCGGCCAGTCTTTTCTGCATTTCAATACAGGATTTGCAGGCCACTTCAGCTTGATTGTCAAGATAATTTGGCGCTCCAAAAAAAGCAATGATAGCATCACCTTCAAATTTATCCACAGTTCCTTTGTTGTTTAATATTATATCTGTCATTTCAGTTAAGAATTCGTTTAATAACTCGACCAGTTCATGAGGTGTAAGTGATTCCGAGATACTTGTAAATCCCTGAACATCTGAGAAAAATGCAGTAATTACACGCTGCTCCCCTCCTAAAACAAGTTTTTCAGGGGAGTCTATTATTTGCTTAACAACTGAAGGGGCAAGATAGGTTGAAAAGGCATTTTTGACAAAGCGTTTCTGTTTTGCCTCAACAAGATATTTGTACGCAGTAATACTGACATATACCAAAACCATAACTAACAGCGGATAAACAAGATTTAGTATATAACCTTTTTCTGAAAACATATATTGGCATAATAATATATAACCTGTGAACAGTGTTATGGCAGACAAAGCCCCGGTTATTACCCCTGTTCGTGGAAGTGCAATTGCTATCAGCAGGCCGGCAACAATAATAGCTGTTATATCAAATAATGGAGCCCATGCAGGATAAGACAGAAAGTCATTTGACAGAATAGAGTCAACGAAATTTGCATGGATTTCCAGGCCCGGAAAAATATTTTCAAAAGGAATTACACGCAGATCATATATGCCTGCGGCTGTTGCTCCCACTAATACTATCTTGTCCTTAAGGGCATTTTCGGGGATATTATCTTTTAGTATGTCTGTAACAGGTATGTGAGGAAAGGTTTTCTCTCCTCCTCGATAATTGACAAGAACTCGCCCAAGTGCATCTGCAGGTATGGATAGCTTGCCTAATTGTAACTTTTCTACACCATATTCGGCTATTTTAAATGAAAGGGGTTCATTCAAATAGGCGCCGGCAGTGATTAAAGATAAAGGAGCATATGGATTGTTATTAAATTTTAACACCGCAGGCATCCACCGCACAACACCATCCGGATCCGGTATCATATTGAAATAACCGGAGTAATTAGTTACTTTTGAAATTGCCTCGATGTTGGATTGAGGCATATCCGCCTCTATCAAGGGAGCGTTATAAGCATCACCGGATGAATAACGGACAAATTTATACTTGGAACCACGGATATTTTTTTGATGAATATGCATATCTTTTTCCTCAAAATGTCCGGATTCTTCCGGGTTCATATGAAAAAAATATCCAAGCACCACTCTTGCCTTAGAGTCTAAAATTGCATCAGCCAGTAATTTGTCATTGTCGGATTTTGATTTTAGATTTTCCAGATATTGTTCAAACCTCTTGTTGTGAATATCAATATGTTTGGCTTCACTTTGTATGCTGTTTATTACCTGGACGATTTTTTTTTCATCAGGTTCAAAAAATCCTATATCAAATGCAATTACTCTGGCTCCTTTTTCGGAAAGTTTATTTACAAGATCAGCTATTTTTGATCTTGGCCATATCCATTTTCCCTCTTTGGCAATACTTTTTTCGTCTATTACAGCCAAAACAATATTTGAACCAGGTTCAATACTTCCTCTGGATTTGAATCTTAAATCTATTGTTTTTAATTCCATTATATCTAAAAATGGAATCTCTGAGACATATGCAAATACGCCTAATGAAATAGCAAGAAATGCAATGAAAACAGGATATAGTTTTGATATTTTTTTCATAAAAACCCTTGAAGAATTAGGAACAGATCAATGGTGTTATCCAGTATTGTAAACTCTCGGATTTCAAGAGTAACTCTATTGAATCTTAATCAATAAGATTAAATGGATTCAAGAAATTTCTAAAAACTACTGGTGCACTTGCAACCTGAATCCACCCATTTGCCATGAAAACCGGACACCTTGAAATGCTATTGACAGCTCCAAATATGCGCTTGACAACAACATTTTTATATGTACAATAATCTGTACAGGAGGTGCTTTATGGAAGCTATAACCTATACAGCCGCCAGGCAAAACCTTGCAAAAACAATGGAAAAAGTATGTAAAGACCGCGCGCCGGTAATCGTAACACGTAGAACCTCTAACTCTGTGGTCATTATGTCACTTGAGGACTATGAAGCCCTTGAAGAAACGGCTTATCTCTTACGTTCGCCAAAGAACACCAGACGTTTGATTGAATCTATCGCTCAACTTGAAAACGACAAAGGGAGCGAAAAGGAACTTTTAGAGTGAAGCTCATCTTTTCTGACCACGCCTGGGATGATTATCTCTTTTGGCAGAAAACCGATAAAAAGGTTCTTCGTCGTATCAATACCCTAATAAAAGAAACGAAACGAAATCCATTTGAGGGTATTGGAAAACCCGAACCACTTAAACATGCTCTTTCCGGCTACTGGTCCCGACGAATCACTGATGAACACAGGTTTGTTTATAAAGTATCTGAAAATGCAATTCATATCGCCCAGTTGCGCTACCACTACTGATCAGTTCCTTTAGGGCTCGGTCAAAAATAACCTGGTAGAATTTGCGCCCAAATTTGCCGTAGATTTAAACGATCTGATCTGCCTGTGCGATGTCCGCACGCAGACAGGTTGAGCAAAACAGCAGGAATAGCGAGCTATTATAAACGATTATTTGATATCAATCTCTTTATGTTTCATGGAGATAATTTCTGCCAGATGCTCAATGGCTTTGAAATCACTCTCATTGGGCAATCCTTTTGAAAGGACCGGGTCAATAATCTCTACCTTGAGATTAGGTATCATTCCAGATAGTACTTCTATTGTCTTGCCGCCCCAGCCGTATGAGCCAATAATCGAAAGAAACTTAGCCTTGGGTCGTAGCATGTTTGATAGAAACGCAGCATAAATTGCCAGAGGATGGGGGCCTGCGAGAACCGTTGGGGTACCGATAATGATTGTACATGCATCAACCAGGCTTATGGCCAGTTTGCCAATGTCGGTTACAACCAGATTGAACTGATCTACACCTATACCTCTCTCAACAAGGGCCGCAACAAAATGATCGACCATCAGCTTTGTACTTTTGTGCATAGACACATAAGGTAAAACCACTGTATTTTTTGGTGCATTAAAGATCCAGTCACGGTAGGCATCGATGATGAATGAAGGGCGGGTATAGATAGGCCCGTGACTGGGAGCTATCATTTCTATATCGTAAGATTCGAGCTTTTTGAGATTCTTTGCTATGATCTTTCGAAAGGGCATCATGATCTCGGCGTAGTAACGTTTGGCCGCTTCATAAACTCGACCTTCGTCAATAACGTAGAGATTGCTGGTTGCAATGTGAGAACCAAAGAAATCACAGCTAAACAGGATCTTATCTTCCTGCAGGTATGTGACCATAGTTTCAGGCCAGTGGACCCAGGGTGTATATATAAACTTTAATGTTTTATCACCAAGAGAGAGAAGTCCGCCATCTTCAATGGTAATAAAGGATTCCTCGGGTATACGCAGAAGTTCAATAAGCATTCCCTTTGCCTTGGTGGTCGTGACAATCTTTGCTTCAGGAAATTTAGAAAAAACGTGGGCGATAGAGCCTGAATGGTCTTGCTCGGCATGATTTGAGATTATGTAATCGATTTTATCGACGCCTTCAAGCTGGTATAGCAGCTCATTGGCCATGGCTGGATCTACTGTGTCCACCAAAGCGGTTTTGTCACTTCCTTTAATAAGATAGGCATTATAGCTTGTTCAATCAGGAAGTGGTATAAGCGAGTCAAATAGACGCCTGTCCCAATCAACAGAGCCCATCCAGTAAATTTGGTTTGTTATCTTTCTTGGCTTCATGGTTGCCTCCCATTAAAATATGTCTTTGATGTTTAAAAAGTAACTTTTTCATGCATTATTAAACGCCAATTCACCCAAAACGCCTCCATTTGCCTGATACAAAGCTCAATTTAGGTTTATCTATCAAAAGAAAACTCCAATCTGCCGGAAAAACCGCACAAAGAGATTTCTCATGACAGATTCAGTATGGATATCACAACATTATTAAATTGCTTAATATTACAGATAAATAGCAGAAATCGTAGCTTTTGAGCCTGATTTGGTACTCCTATATATTGGGGGGACTTGTTGTTTACCCATGGTATTTTTGATATCTATGATTAGTTCGGAAGTCATGAATAGGATAATTATTCTTTACTGCCGATTTGAGCGGAATATGCATTTACTGAGAAAGAACAGGCCATTTATGTTTTATCTATGCAGACAATTATTCTGCACTCGTGATAATTATTAATGACTACTAAGTATTCCCAAGTTAATAAGACGGTATTCCATTGCCTGTGGGCTTACATGAAAAGCCCTTGATAAATGTTCAATAAGTTCATCTTTGTCAAAAGCCTGCCGTTTCTTTATCAAGCTATCAATTTCGGTATTTATGAATTTTTTTGGCATAAGAAGTTCTGCTGCAAAAGTATTGGCTTCTATCTCTTCTCTGTCAGTTGCAAGACTTGATTTGTTATCCCTGAAATTTACTCTTACGACCTTGTCAACAAACAGTTCCTTTCTATGGAGTCTCAGGTGGCCGATCTCATGAGCGATTGAGAAGCGTTGCCGGTTCTGCGCATGTGCTGAATTGATACCGATGATTTTATTCTTTCCGTCCCTGTACAGAATGCCAGATAGATCATCCTTGCCTTCAAACGGTTCAAAAGATATGATTGCGCCAAGAGATTCAGCTATTCTATCAACCGGAACAGGAGGCATGGTGACACCATTGTCATCAAGCAGTTTTTTTACCTCTCTTTCAATTTTCCTCATTTTTGATCTCCTTAGCTATCCCATCAATGATACGTCTTTTTATCCAGTCAATGCCTGCATCCTCAGAAACATTGGCTTTTGATAGGACCTTGTTTAGGTTGATATCAAGGTCAACCAGATCTTTATCAGGTAAAAGATCCGATGGACGGACACCTATTGAATCGCTTAAGACATAGAGCATATGCAAATTGATATGCTGTCTGCCTTTCTCAATATTGGTTATTGAAGTACGGCTCAAACCCACGCGTTTTGCAAGGCCAGCTTGGGTAAGATTAGCCGCTGTCCTGCTCTTTTTTATTAATTTGCCGAATTCTTTATATATCAGTTCAATTTCCATGTCCACAATATAATCATTAATATTTATAGGTGTCAATAAGATAAACTTGTTTATATTATAAACAATGAGAAATAATTTTGTTTTCAATATTGACAAATATTAAAATACCCTTATCGTATGAGTCAACATATGATTTCATCACAAAAAGAGGCCTTCGAATGCCAAAACGACAAGTCTATCATGTAACAAAAAATCAAAAAAATGGGTGGGATGTCAAAAAGGAAGGCTTGCAGAGAGCATCCGGTAATTTCAGTACAAAACATGAGGCGGTACAACGGGGTAAAGAGCTTGCTAAAAATACGACCTTTGGTCAGATCATGATCCATAAAAGCGATGGCAAGTTTCAAACAGAGCATACTTATGGAAAGGATCCGCACCCGCCTGAAGGATAACTCCATTATATAACTATAAATTATAGTAGCAATAAAGGAACTGCATTAAGTGGATAAAATAAAATCGTGGGATGAATATGAGATAAAAGCCAGATATATACCGACCTTTTTAGCCGTTATACCAATTGTGCATTTCTTAATATTGTTCGTTGGTATGGGCTTTTGGCAGGAACTGATAAGTAACATTAGCTGGATGCTGGTAATAGCAAATTTGAGCCTTTCTCTCATAGTCATGCTGGCAATCGCTCAGTTTCAAAGTAGCCTTGGAAAAATCTGGATCGAAGAATCAATTTTTGGAAAAGGCGGAGATAGATTCCCTACAACAAACATGCTCCTATATAATGAAGGCTTAATTTCCAGAGACCGAAAAGATCTGCTACGCACAAAAATTTCTGAGAAGTTTGGCTGTTCATTTTCCACTGAAAAAGGGGAACGTGATGATCCAGCAAATGCAAGACTGCAAGCCCGTGAAGCTGTAGGGCATGTCAGGGGCAAAGTAGGACATGGCGTGAAAACTATCCAATATAATATTCGATACGGATTTTTTAGGAATTTGATAGCTGGTGCTGGTTGGAGCTGTATTGGATCGCTGGGTTGTTCAATTCTATATTTCGTCGATAGCAAATGGGAGCCAATGAGCCTGTTTGTTGTATATTTTTTAGCATTTGTCGCTCTGTATATGTTCAGGAAAGCAATTCTTGAAAGGTTGGCATATAATTATGCTGACACATTGTTTAACGAGTTTTTGAGCCAATATCAAGGAGAACAGTAATGGCACATTCAACAGTTACATTCTTTCCTGTCGGGGAAAAAAATGGTGGTATGACCTTAATCGAGCTTAATGATATAAATAAAACAACCATTTTGATTGATTGTTCAATAGGTGATGAATCCATTGCAGATCATTGTGATGTTAACCTGGAATTAAGGGATAGGCTTCCTGGTGATTCTGATGGCCGACCTTATGTCGATGCATTCATATTGACGCATAGACATGAAGACCATTTAAAAGGTTTCAAGAAACATTTTCACACAGGCAGTCTTGATGATTACAAGGACGATGAAGACGAGTTAAAGATTGTCATCAGGGAGATGTGGAGCAGCCATAATTTTTGGAAGCCATCGTCTGAAAACTATAAATTGTGCGATAATGCCAAAGCATTTAACAAAGAAATGAAGCGCCGGGTTGAGCTTTACAAAAAAAACAAATCAATACAGTCAGAGGGTGACAGGGCGATCATTATAGGAAAAGACCCTGAAGGCAGGACTAACGGTTTGGATGACATAAACTATGATATAGGAGATAGTTTTAGCAAAATCAACAACAGGAATATTCCATCGAAATTGAATGGTTTTGTCCTAAGTCCTGTCGAGCAGCAAGAGGAAGAAGATAACGAGTGCTTCACAGATATGAATAGGCAAAGCGTAGTGCTACAATTGACAGTATCTCAAGGTGCCGAGAACAATAAAATATTAATGGCTGCTGACGCTGAATGCCTGATATGGAAAACACTGTGGGAAAAATATAAAGACGATACCGAAAAATTGAAATATGATATACTTCTGGCTCCACATCATTGTTCATGGCATTCTTTGTCTTACGACAGCCAGTCAAAGGATGATGATCCACAGGTATGTGAAGATGCAAAAAATGCATTGAGCCAAGCTAAGGAAGGTGCTTTCATTGTCTCGCAATCAAGAATCATTAAGAATTCTGACCAAGATCCGCCAAGCGAGGCTGCAAAGGATGAATATATTGATATTGTCGGAGAAGAACAGTTTTATTGCACTAATGAACATCCGAATGAAGAAAAGCCTGAACCTATTGAATTTAACCTGACCGGCAGCGGACCGCAAAAAAGAGGAATAAAAGAAAAAGCTATGCTTTCTGTGGCTGCTTTATCGTCGACAAGAGAATCGTATTCACATGGATAGGTTCTGGTTAAATAAGGCACGCAAATATATTTTTGGGCACAATGCATTCGATAATGTTTCGGAGATAACAGAAGTTGACACTGGGAAAAAGGCAGTAATCACGGCTACAGTATCAGTGAATCTGCCAAGCAAATTTATCTCAGCAGGTATTACAGGCATTGGTGTAAGAAATAAAGAAAATGTAGAGTTTGTTTTCCCTGAATCGTTTCCCCTAAAAGCGCCGGTTATATATCTCAGGGATGATTTCCCAAAATTTTTCCCCCATATTAACCCTTCCTTGAATCGTGTAATACCATGTATATACGAAGGCGATTTGTCAGAACTATTGCAGCAATCTGAATGGATGTATGGAATTTTAAACCAGCTTATTGATTGGCTTGAAAAAGCTGCTTCAAACGATCTGCTGAATTATGAACAAGGCTGGGAACCAATGAGAAATGACCACCACATTGGTTGGATGCCTTATGAAATCGGCGATGTACTGTCTGCGTATAAGAAATTGAATAGTCCTTTTCTTGATAGGGGTGTCTATTACGAAGAACGGAATGGAAAAATACTGACCGATTCACTTTGCAATCCGAATAAAGTAAAAAAAGCTCATACTCTATATGCTATTACACCAAGGGTGGTTGACAACTATGTCTCAAACACTATTACAAATTTGAGTCATCTTTACGAATATGCAAAATCTATAGGGATACAAGACCTAAAAGAAGAAATCGAAAAGATTGATTTAGCGAATATAGATGAAGATAAATTGTTTATTATCCTATCTGTGAAAAGGCCAGTCAATATAATCGCGACAGATTCGCATGTGGAATTCCTTAACTTTGCCATCAACAAATCAAAACATAGGAAAAAGAAAGGGCGGGAATTAAAAAGGACATTGCCTGACTGCAAAGTTGGTATGATGTCACATGTCTCAGATAGATCTCCTGCACTTCTTAGAAGGATTTCAGGCACGAATACGAGGTTAAATGAAAAAAAGAACATTGCATTGGTTGGGTGTGGCAGCTTAGGATCAAAAATCGGGATACATTTGGCCAGGAATGGAAACAGACCTTTTTTATGCATAGACGATGATATCTTCATGCCACACAATAATGCCAGGCATGCATTAACAATGACATGGGCACAAAATAAAGCGGAACTTCTGGCTTTATCAATGTTTTCAATCGGGCACATATATGCAAAACCAGATAAAGGAAATGTATTTGATGCCGATTTTAGTCAGTCAAGGGTAATAATAGATACAACCGCATCTTTTTCAGTTAGAAATTTTTTTATGAGCAGGACAAACTTACCACCTGTCATTTCTTGCGGATTGTACAATAAAGGACGGTGTGGTTTATTGGTCTCAGAAAATAAGGATAAGACTAGTCGATTAACCGAAATTTGGGGATACCTATATTATAAAGCTCTGGATGATGCAGAAATACAAAGGACCCTGTTTTCTTCTGAATTGGAAAATGTGCGAATCGGACAATCGTGTAGCTCCCAGACGATGACCGTTGATGATGCACGTATTTCGCTTATGGCTTCGACAATGAGCATAAAAATACAGCAATCTTTGGAAATGAATCTTGCTGATAATGCAGAGATTATGTTCATGAAATATAATGAGAATTATTCATTAAATTCACAAATATTTCCAGTGCCGGATTTCATTGAGATTCAGTCTGAAGATGAACGAGAGTGGAAAACCTTTATCTCCAAGCCCCTGATTGATCGTATGAGAGACTTGATGCGAAATAAAGCGCCAAATGAAACAGGTGGGGCACTTTTAGGCTCTGTATTTCTTTACCCGAAAATGATTGTAATCACTGGCATCATTAAAGCTCCGTCAGATAGCATCGAAAGCCCAAATCTATTCGTTTTAGGTGTTGAGGGATTAGAAAAAAGGATCAAAGAAACTGAAAAGAAAACCAATGGCAAAGTGACATATCTTGGGACCTGGCATAGCCATCCGTATGGCGGGAAAGCATCACAAATAGACAATCGAACATATGAGAGGCTATTGTTTGTAAGAAATTATGAACCTACAGTTTGTCTGATTATTACTCATCATGATGTGATAATGGTTTAATTTATTCTTATTTTATCTACCCTTATAAGTAGGTATTAAATGGGCAACACTTACAACCATTTGCATTATGTTCAACCCACCCCAAAATCAAGTATAGGGGTAGTATTCATGAACAGAGATTCCAGCCCATCTTCTACCGGATGATTTAAGCATATCATAAACTGGCTAAACCACAAGATGTTGGCGGCGCCTCAATGACCATTATGGTTTTGATTTCTTGCCATCTGCGCAAATCATGAATCAAACAATTCTTATGCAGATAGTGTTTGTATATCACAAATATTAAAGGGTTTCAATTTGTTATATAGCAATTGTGTTGTCAGTTTACTTATGTTATGTGTTCAGTTCTCTCTGTAATTCCATTTCATTCCTAAAAAGTTTTTAAAAAATACTACAGGCCAATTCGAAAAATTTGCATAAATTTCTGCCGTAAACGCCAAGGAGCCGCATGCGAGATCCAAAACCCAACCTTCAGACGATGAAGCAAGGGAATTTTCACATAAGGTGGCATAGTCTTTGACGGAGTACCCGCACATTAGCCAGTTATAAAACCGATTGCAGGCTACCACGTCGTAAATCGTAGACGCACCAATGCTGTCATAAGAGTCTGGTGAGGCTCCAGAATAAATATCCGGTTCGACAAGATTTAGACGTACATCTTCGGAAATTATTTCCGACACTATGTGAGGGTAAGACATTTTATTATTTCTCCATGGACAAGCCCAACGTATAGAGTTTTATCCATTGTCCCGCAGTACAAGAATACCGGGAAGCACGGTTTGGCAGAAACAGGTTGAAAAGCTCGGACGATACGTTTAATCAGCGGGATGATGGATAAAAATTTGTTGGACTGGGCCGCTCCAATCAGCAGATAATTATCTACCATTATCTATGGGGATTGTACATATCCCGATAGACGGTTACGCTGCAGCCTCCTTGGGGTTTGCGCCGTACTGATTCGTGCCCTGCTTACTGTCTTGAACCATGAAAACAAGAAGGACGATAGCACCGATGAGTGGTATCAATGCGATGAGTAACCACCAACCACTGCGGCTAGTATCCTGGAGTCGACGCACCGACACGGCTATGCCTGGGACCAAGACAGCCAGTGCATAGATGCCACCCAACAGGCCCATACCGCCTTCGGCGCTAAAACTGCCTGTCATTCCGTCGATAATAGCAAGAACTATGCTGCTGATGATGGTGTTGAACAATACGAAGTACCAATACTCCTTCCGCCTTGCTCTCCCGCTAAACACTGCATACTTTTTTAGGACTTCGAGATATCAGTACATGTTTTTCTCCTTTTCTTGTTGCCCCTATTGAGTTCGATAAACGATCGCTGGGGTATTGCTGCCGTCTAATGTATGTTTCGCGCAGTTAGATTCTAACATGCTTAATTAATTCATCTGTTATCTGCAAACGGTTGGCAATTCTGCATTTCTCGTCTTGATTTATCGGTCTCTATCTTGAAATAGCCACTAACTTGCAGGTAGTAATCACGTAACGTTTCTAACCCATCTTGGAAGTCTATCTCAAGGGGAGTTGGAGGTAGTCCCACTGTATTTGCCATTCGTTCTTGCATCGCGGTTTTATGAAGCTCCAGTTTCATTCTAGAAAGATCCAGTAAACCTGTACCTTTTTTTTCTAGAACATGTTTTGCTGATACGCCAGAAATATTATCATACACGTAAATAAGAATTCCGATTACTCCTCTACGTGACCTTGAAGATAGCCACTCCTTCCAACGCTTTAATTCCAGGTCAACTTCCTGAGCCGTTCGTGGACCAGAAACAAAGCCGGCTACGGTTTGGACTGCTGGCATCGTCCCAAAAACCTTCTGCATTACAATAGGAAACTCTGGCTTAAATAGTGTATCCCATCCCTTATTGGTTTCTAAATGTATTCTCAAAGGTTCAAGTACCCAACGATATCTGACATCTGCGGTTAGTTGAGCAGCTTCTGGAGAGGGAAGATGTTTGTTCGCTTCAATATGGAGAGACTGGACTACTTCTCTTACATTTTGACTTGCTGCGTGTTCTTCAACTAATTGTGCAACTTTCTTGGCTTCTTGTGTTGTCTCTTTGCGATTTCCAATGCGGTCCCAAATATCAATTATTGTTTTAATTATACGAAGGACTATTGCTACTTCTTCTAACATCTTTATCCCCCTTTCTCCTCTCATAAAATCATCAATAGGAATTGTAAGCAGATAACGAAATGCTTGAGGGGCGTGGGTAGAGCGCCAGCGTAGCCCACGTCCTCGTCCTCCTACAAGCTATGGTTGGGCCAGCTTCATTTCAATAGGTTGCCAGTTATTTTTTCGGCTTCTATCATCATCAGTAAACAACTTGGTGTCGTGCCACCGAAACCCCACATCCTTACGCATTGAACCATCACGCTTGGGCTGTGCAAGGTAGGCTGTATAATTTTTTTGGACGACGTCCGCGAGAATATCGTATTCGTAAACATAGAAATCCGGGAGTCCCGTTTCTTCCAAGTTAACCAAGACAACAAAAAGGTTACTATTACCTTTCCTGATTGTGATATCCTTTCCGAGCTTCCAGCCCTGTTTGTTGCGGATTGACCGAGTTTTAACTTGGATTGATACGGTCTTACTTCCATCCTGGGTGGCGGTAACTACATCGAACAGCGGATTGTTCTTTGGTGTCAAGAGCGCAATAAATCCGCGTCGACACAGCTCAGCGCACACGTAATATTCGCCTGCGGTTCCGACAAGATTGTTAGATGGTGTGTGTATCATTAAATTTCTCGTGCCCAACGCAGAAGTCCCCGACACCAGAAGCAATAATGACTTAGCAAAAGAGACGTTTTGCCCTGACAAGCAAAAGCGAAAAATGCCATAGCTTGGGTTAGGTGAAGCGAATGATTATATTTTAAGATCTACTTCGAAATCTTTCCTGAGTCCTTTAAAATTTCTTCTGCCTTATATAGTACAAAAAAATTCCTTCGCTCCTTCAACAATAAAATCGGTGATAAAAGAATCACGAATATGGAACCAAATACTAATAGAAATAGTAATGATGCATTAGAGCGTAATACAGTGAGTTTTCTAATTTCAGAGAATGACAATAAAAATAAAATTACTTTTATAAACCCAAAGACAGACCAAAAGATTAAACATAGATTCAGTATACTCAAAACATGATTACCCTTATGTTTTTGCAAGTTTCATGAAACGTGGAGACCTCACTCGTTTTCAGAAGGTGTCGCGAAGCGCACCTTTTGAAAATCGAGTGAAGGTCATTATTGGCCATGGTTTGTCGCTGAACAGATGTATTGGGTTCTGTACCCGATCTTGCCGTTTTTGTACTCGTAGATTCTATACGTCGACTGTCGTCCCCAATAGCCAGCAATCGGTGAACATACGTAGAGCGGCACATCTCCGAGCCAGTGATGCTCATCTCTGTGGAAATGTCCAGCTATGACTGCTTTCACATTGTGCTTGTTGAGAAGCGCGATCCATTTCTCTCTGATTTCTTTCTTCCATCCTGGGTGCATTCGGTTCATATAGAAATCCTCAACAGATGGGGTGTGATGGAAGACAATCACGGGCTTTCTATCCGACTGTTTCAGTCTTGTCTCAAGTTCATCAAGTGGATCGTAATTTGGAACGGAAAAAGCCTTTGCCAATGGTTCGGTATACACAAACATAAAGACCACTCCGTGGTATTCCAGCTGGGTGATCAGCTCACCAAAATGGTTCTTGTATGCCTCCATTGTGTCGTTGTGCCTATGGCGTAAGATATCATGGTTCCCGGGAATATAGTGAATGGGCGCCTTGAGCGTCCCTATCAATGTGATGACATCAGTGACAACCGCTACATCCTCGATTTTGTCCATAGTAATGTCACCGGTATGCACGACAAATTCTATTTTCATGGGAAGTTTGTTGATGGCCTGAACAACCTTCCGAGTGCGTTGCTCATGATCCTTGTCTCCGAAGTGGGTGTCGGTTATTTGTGCGAAATAGAAATTCGTGCGCGGTGTCTGCTCCACTGACGTCGCCTGCGGCAGCATCGTTGCCCAGCCCAGCGCAGCGCATAGGATGGCTCCAGAGAGTAACAACACAGCACACCATCTTAGTTCCCTTTGCATTCTATATTCTTCCTTAACGGACAAGTTAATTATACAGTTTCTGTCTGTTCCCGCAATTTCTATGATTGTTGACCAAAAGTTAGTAAAAAAACAGTTTTTCTAACTGTATATTTCAATTGAAGGCTATCTCGCCGGACATTTTGAGTATAGATACCTTGCCACGACCGCAACTTACGAATCTAATAATATCATTGCAGATTTGTAAAAAATATCATAAAG
>Ga0255420_10174_pt1 | contig 14274 bp, 11 predicted proteins | sample ANMaggSeSYBR02I3_FD_182630 | JGI IMG/M metagenome (GOLD analysis project Ga0255420, IMG submission 182630) | Sediment cell enrichment communities from methane seep in Santa Monica Basin, California, United Staets - ANME aggregate JGI... | ecosystem: Environmental > Aquatic > Marine > Cold seeps >...
AATCTCTGGAAAATTTAGGTTCATACAGTTATTTCCAACTATATCAGCCGGGAAAAATAGTTCAGAACCAGGCCGATGCAGGAACATGCATCCTGATTTCATTGTTTATCTCGGCTGTGTTTTTTATTATTGCGATTGTACAATTTAACCGGCGGGATTTATAGCGCATTTTAAATTCAAGGCCGGCTATGTGACATAGATGTTTCAAGGATATAAGCATTGTATAAGGAGAAACATTGATATCAATGAAAACAAATAAACTGACCGGGCCGCCTATGACATTGGCCTGGTTTATCTGGGGCCTGGGTGCTCTTTTTTATCTGGCCGGATTTTTTCAGCGGGTAGCCCCGGCAGTCATGACCCAGGAACTGATGCAGGATTTTCATATCTCTGCTTCGGGTCTGGGACATCTGTCCGGTCTTTATTTTTATGCCTATGTGGCCATGCAGATTCCCACGGGGATACTGGCCGACACCCTGGGGCCAAGAAAACTTTTGACCGCTGGTTGTCTGGTAGCAGGCCTGGGCACCCTTTTGTTTGCCCTGTCACCGGGATTTTTCTGGGCAGGACTTGGCCGGCTTCTCATTGGCGGGTCCGTGGCGGTTGCCTTTGTGGGACTGTTAAAGCTTTCCTCTTCCTGGTTTCCTAAAAATTTTTATGCCTTTGTCGCAGGCAATGCCCTGTCCATCGGGCTCATTGGTGCCGTAACCGCAGGACCTCCTTTAAGGTTTCTCATGGATACCTTCCACTGGCGGCAGGTCATTGGCGTCACTGGCGTGATGACTCTTGTGCTGGGCGGGCTCATCTGGTTTGTTGTCAGGGACTGGCCCCAGGAAAAGGGATATCCGGGCTTTACAAAAAAAATACCCACGCCTGCATCATTATCTGTCCGCATAATCCAACAGGGTCTTTTCAATGTGTTAAAATATCGGAATACTTGGCTTTTGTTTGTCATTCCCGGTGGGATTGTGGGGTGTATCCTTACTTTTTCCGGTCTGTGGGGGGTGCCCTATCTGATCACCCACCATCAGTTGAACCCGGGCAGGGCAGCTGCCTTGAGTTCTGTTTTGCTCATTGGCTGGGCCCTGGGAGCCCCTGTTTTTGGGTGGCTGTCCGATCGGATGGGAAACCGTAAACCCTTGTATATTCTTGGAAGCATGGTGGTGGCCCTGGGATGGTCATTGATCCTGTTCCGGGAAAACCTTTCCTTGTCTCAACTGGTCATGGCCCTGTTTGTTACCGGTTTTTTTTCCGGCTGTATGATCTTAAGTTTTGCCTTTGCCATGGAATCGGTTCCTTTGTCCTTGTCCGGAACTGTTTCCGGCCTGATCAATATGGGAGTAATGATGGGTCCCATGTTGCTCCAGCCGGTTGTGGGCAGGTTACTGGATAATAATTGGACAGGTCAGCTGGTCAACGGGGCAAGAGTCTATTCCCTTGACGCCTATGAGGTCGGATTTATACCCATGATGGCATGGATCATTTTATCTGTCCTGCTCTTATTTTTTACCAGAGAGACCCATTGCCGTCAGATAGCCTGAAATAAAAATGTGATTTGAGGCTTGTGTTTAAAAATTTTTATGATATACTGCCTTTTTTTGTAGTACCATCCGATCGGTACCTGAAGTGTTGTGGTTGATTCCTTTCTTGTTTGACTCAATCCTTACAAAATTTATCATCTCCGCCTAGATCGGCCCCTGTGACATGGGGTGGGCTTTGACAGGAGTAATACTATATGTCATTTAAAAAACTGGGTCTTCGGACCGATTTGCTCAGTGCTGTTGAGGCACAGGGTTACACTATTCCCACACCTATCCAGGCCCGGGCGATTCCCGTGGTCATTGAAGGCAGGGATGTTCTTGCCGGTGCTCAAACCGGTACCGGAAAAACGGCGGCTTTTGCCTTGCCGATTCTCCAGCGTTTAAGCGAATCAAAAAAGAAGGTTCGTCACCCACGCGCTCTTATCCTGGCACCCACCCGAGAGCTTGCGGCCCAGGTTGGCGAAAGCTTTGAAACATACGGCAGGCATTTGTCTCTTCGCACTATAGTGATTTTTGGCGGGGTAAAAATCAATCCCCAGATTACAAAATTGAGACAGGGTGTGGATATCCTGGTGGCAACACCTGGAAGGCTGTTGGATCATTTAGGCCGGAAAACGCTGGATTTATCCCGGGTTGAGGTTCTGGTTCTGGATGAGGCTGACCGGATGCTGGACATGGGGTTTGTCCACGATATTCGGAAGGTGATCAAATGCCTTCCCGTAAACCGCCAGAATATGCTTTTTTCCGCCACTTATTCAAATGAGATCAAGCAACTGGCCGGCGGATTGCTGGACAATCCGGCTCTGATTGAAGTCTCCCGCCGGAACACGGCAGCCAAAGGGGTGACCCAGAGGGTGTACCAGGTGTCCCAGGCAGATAAACGGTTCCTGCTTTCGAGCCTGATCCGGAACGGCAAATGGAGTCGAGCCCTGGTGTTTACCCGGACCAAGCACAGAGCCAATAAGTTGACAAAACAGCTTTTGAGTGATGGTGTCAGTGCCGCTGCTATTCACGGCAACAAAAGCCAGGCTATCCGGACACGGGCGCTTGCTGATTTTAAAAGCGGTGCTGTTCAGACTCTTGTGGCCACGGATATTGCCGCCCGGGGTCTGGATATCCAGCAGCTTCCCCACGTGGTCAATTTTGATCTTCCCCATGTTCCGGAAGATTATATACACAGGATTGGCCGTACCGGCCGTGCTGGTGCCAATGGTATTGCCCATTCCCTGGTAAGTGCCGAAGAACAGAATCTTCTGGTGGGAATCGAGCGTCTCCTGAAACTGCAGATTCCGGTGAAAAAATCCGGAATTCAAATGCCCAAGGCTGTTTCAACACCGACACCGGTAGTTGTCCGGAAAAATATGCAAAAGGCCAGGAAACGAAGGGGAAATTCCAGCTGGCTTCCTTCCGGTCTCAAGTCAATGAAACAAGCCGGTAGAAGGGCACGATAAAAAAATATGATTGAATCAAAGGAGTTACAATGAAAATAACGATACTACAGGGCAGTGCCAGGAAAAAAGGCAACACTGCCAGGGTACTTTCCTGGGTTGAAAAAGAACTTATATCCCTGGATCATGAAGTTGAGACTATCTACTTGAATTCCCAAAACCTGAACGGATGTATGGGATGTGCCAAATGCAAGGAAAAACCCGATACAACAGGATGTATTCAAAAAGATGATGTACCTGAAATTCTGGGAAAAATGGTTAGTTCACAACTGGTTATCTTTGCCTCTCCATTATATTTCTGGGGCTTTACTGCCCAGATCAAGGCAGTGATTGACAGAACTTACAGCCTGTATACAAACTATCATCAGCCCGGTCATGCATCTCTTGTAGCCGGACAGCGCCAGGCTCTTTTGGTTACAGGTGCCGGACCCTATGAAAATAATGCAGAAGGCGTGTTTGCGGCTTTCGGACGTATGCAAAATCCTCACAAGGCAGTTAATGTTGGTGAGCTTTATATTGGTTTGTGCACAAGTCCTGATAAGCTCAATGATTCAGTTCAACAGCAGGCGATTGAATTTGCCCGAAAGATTGTTGCCTGATCAGTTTATTAGATAAAATCTAAAATGTTTTGTATGGGGAGGTGGTTTCATCCGCCTCCCTTTTTTTAAATTTGTTTTACATCATCTGCTGTCATTTGCTAAGATCATTTTGATAAAATTAAGTATTATTCAAATATCATATGGTTTTGGGGGAAAGTATGGAATCCATCCAGGCACAATTTGAAGAAAAGTCAAAAAAAATCACCATTAAAAAGGATGCCGAAAAAGAAGACTGGGCAGTGGTCTGCCAAAGATTCAATGATGATGTATCCCGTATCTGCGATGTTGCAGACCAGGAAGATTATACCGGACTGTTTGAGTGTTTTGATGATAATAACAAACGGTTTTTCTATCTGGTAAAGGAAGACAAGAATTTATACCGGATGAAGCATAAACATTTCTTTGATAATCTCGGGTTAAAGTAAAAAATAATGATTAAATCCATGAATATTGCCTGGTGGGTGCAGCGATGGGCTGAACTGACACCGGACAAACCTGCGATTATATTTGAAGAACAGACCATTTCTTACCAGGTGCTTTGCAGGCGGGCGGACCGGACAAGCTGCTGGCTTCAGTCCATCGGGATTGAAAAGGGTGACCGTGTGGCCGTGATGCTTAATAATTGTCCTGAATTTCTTGATTTGTTTCTTGCATGTGCCAGGCTTGGTGCCATTTTTGTCCCTTTAAATTTTCGGGTTACATCGGTTGAATTGGATTATTTTATTAAAAATTGTCGTCCAAGACTTTTTGTCCACGGGGATGGACTTGCCGATGCAGTGAATGCACTTGAGCTGGAAAGTTATCTACCCCCTCTTATGGTGGCGGTTGTGGGAAAAGCTCAGTTCAATAAAAGGGTATTTGATTTTGTTAAAGGAACAAAGAAATATGACGGGAAGCGGGCTTTTCTGACAAGGAGCCTTGGCCCTGCAGATCCCGAAGAACCCCAGGTGATTATGTATACATCCGGCACAACCGGAAAGCCAAAGGGTGCTGTTTTGACTCATCGGAAAACATTTTTTAACTGTTTGAATGCAGATATTTTTTTCAAACTTCATTTCAGTGATATCATGCTGATTTTTCTTCCTTTGTTTCATTCCGGCGGTCTTTTTATCCAGGCAGCTCCGAGTTTTTATAAAGGGGCGACCATTGTTCTTCACAGGAAATTTGATCCTGTCCGGATTTACAGGGATATTGAAAAATATCGGGTTACCAAATTCTTAGGTGTTCCCACGGTATACAGAGAACTGTTAAAAGTAAATCCTGAAAAGCGAAAAAATATTTCCTCTTTGCGGGTCTGTGCCGGTGGTGGGGAAAAACTTAACCAGGATCTGATTAAAAAATGTGCCGATGCCGGTCTATCCTTCCGCCAGATCATGGGTCAGACAGAAACCTCCATCCTGTTATGGGCGTCTGAAGATGATCCCTTAAAAAAGCCGGGAACTGTGGGACGACCTGTTTTCCATGCAGAGGTCTCCATTCTGGATGAACGGGGGAAAAAGGCAAAGCCGGGTGAAATAGGCGAGATCGTTGTCCGGGGGTCTATCATGATGAAAGAGTATTGGCAGGACCCTGTGAAAACAGAAGAGACTATTAAAAACGGGTATCTTCATACAGGGGATCTGGCCCGTATGGATGAGGACGGGTTTTTCTATCTGGTTGGAAGGGCAGGGGATATGTATATCACAGGAGGAGAAAATGTCTATCCGGCAGAAGTGGAAAAAATCCTCAAACTTCACCCAAAAATTGAAGACGTAGCTGTTAAAGGAGTGCCCGATGAGTTATGGGGTGAAACAGGGCATGCTTTTGTCATCGTATCACCGGGTGCAACCCTGACACAAGAGGATGTCATTGCCATGTGTCATGGCAAGCTTGCAAAATACAAATGGCCCCAAAAGGTGAGTTTTAGATCAGAGTTCCCCCGTACTTCCCTTGGCAAAGTCAGAAAAGGGGAGCTCGTTTAATCTTTCAAAGTAAACCGCCATTTGCAGAACATATCATCCGGGTGCGGGTCCGGCGGCGCAAACACACACTCCACGTTGATACGCTCATCAATCATTTTTGCAAAACTTTTAAATTCTTTCATGTGCATGTATTTGCAGACATATTCTTCCTGGCCGCGTTTGAGACGGGCTTCCTGTGCCGGGCAGGAGGGCACTGTAATGATCACTTCATCTTTTTTTTCTTCAAAATTGTAGCCCACAAGAATACACCAGGGAAACAATTTTAATGCCTGAACAAATCGGGCAAGGCCTTTTCCAGGAATATTGAATTTTTCTACAAGATCTTTGGCAGCGAAGCCTGCCACACGATCCCAGACCTGCTCATTGAGCTTCTCCGCTGTGGCTTGATCAAATTTTTCAGAGATCTTGATAAACCAGAATGCGTCCATGACCCTGTAATTCCATAAAAGAAACTCAATATAGGTCCCAAGTTCTTTTTTATTCATGGTTTTAAAAATGTCTAAATTCATAAGACTCCTTGTTTACCGGATATTTTTTTATCTAAAACTTTTCGAATGACTTTTGCAATTTTCAACATTGACACCGGTTTCATAATATAGGCGGCAATCCCAAGTTGGTCAGCTTTTTTTTCATCAATGAGGGAACTGTGGCCAGTGCAAATGATGACGGGGATGTCAGAGCGGATGTCCATTAATTTTTCAGATAATTTAACGCCCGTCATCTGCGGCATGGTCATATCGGTTATGACCAGATCAAAGTCGTGAGGTTTTGATTGAAACAGTTTCAATGCTTTTTGGGGGTTTGTTTGGGTCTCAACCCTATACCCAAGCTGTTCTAAAATCTGCCCGGTTACATCTGCAATAGATTCTTCATCATCCACAAAAAGTATTGTTTCACTGCCAGCAGGAGGAAGTTTAGCCGTCATTTTAGTTTTAACCTCTGGTTTTCCCTCAACTATGGGGAAAAGAATAATAAAAGTGGTACCTTCCCCAAGTTGGCTTTCCACGGTAATAGACCCGTTGTGGCTTTTAACAATACCCTGGACAACTGCCAGCCCCATGCCCGAGCCTTTTCCGATTTCCTTGGTCGTAAAATAAGGATCAAAGATTCTGTCTATGAGTTGAGGCTCAATTCCCGGACCTGCATCGCTTACCATGATTTTGATATAATTGCCTGGGATCAGGTCAGGATAATTGATGGCAGAATCTGCTGTCACAGATTCTTTTTCAACATTGATTTTCAGGATACCACCGGTCTCCTCCATTGCCTGGGAGGCATTGATGCAGATATTCATCAGGATTTGATTGATCTGGATTGGATCAGCGAGGATCGTTATTTCCTTGTCAGTGATCTTTTTTTGAATTTTTATGGTGGAGGGAATCGTTGAGTTCAGGAATTTGAGAGCGTCTTTAATAACGGTTATAATGCCTATGGGCTTGAGGTCCGGGTCGGTCTTTCGGCTGAAATTCAGCAGCTGTTTGACAATTCCTGCTGCCCTTAAACTGGCAGTCTTGATCTTTTTAAGATTGGTATAAATGGGGTTCCATTCCGGGATGTTTTGAAGTGCCAGTTCCACATTTCCGATAATCATATAGAGTATATTATTAAAATCATGGGCAATGCCTCCGGTAAGTGTACCGATGGATTCCATCTTCTGGGCCTGGCGGAGTTGGTCCTCAAGTAGTTTGCGATCCGTAATATCTCTGGCAATGCCTCTAAAACCGATTTTCTTGTCATTTGAATCTGTTATAAGAGATACAACCGTTTCAGCAAAACAGATAGAACCATCTTTTTTAATAAAACTCCAGTCAAGCGCTTTTGTAGATTTGCCCGTCCGGGATACCTTGTTAAAGGCTTGATAAATCTTTTGAGAATGTTTTTTGTCCATATATTCCCGGTTATTCATTCCGAATAATTCATCCTTGGGATATCCAAGCATTCTGCACAATGAATCATTAAAAAAGGTGAAGTTTCCGGTAATATCTACTTCAAAATAGCCGTCATCAATATTTTTGAGGATGTCTCGGTATTTTTCTTCACTTTCCCTTAAGTCCTCCTCCGCCTGTTTTCGATCTGTAATATCAACAACCACACCCTCGAAATGGGTAATGATCCCCTGATTGTCCCTTCGCATATATGTTCTGTGATTAACCCACTTTATCGTTCCATTTTTTGTAATAATTCGATATGGTTTATGAGTAAAACTAATTCTTAATTTATTTTTTCTGAAAGTTAACACCTCTTTTACTACCCGATTCAGATCATCAGAGTAAACCGTCTCTACATAAGATACCTGACCGGAAGTAAATTCTTCCATGCTATAACCAAACAGGTCTATTGCATTATCAGATACAAACTCAATCGGCCATTCTTTCACATTCCTCCAGAGTACTGCAACCACAGGACTTCTATTGATGATATTGTAGGCTTCTTTGAGTTTTTTTTCTGTTTGCCGACGATGGTTCAGTTCAATGGTCAGTTCCCTTGTCCTGGCCCTTACCAGGTCTCTTAAAAACAGGCTGCCCAGAAAGAGAAATATAACTAGTCCCAATATGACTGCGATACCCCATTTACTCCATAAGGGAAACGCCAATTTTCCGGAAACAACTCCAAACCATTTTTCCAATGACCGGTAGTAAACAGAGTTTTCATCGCTTTTTAATAATTTAATATGCCTGTCTATCGCAGCAAGAAACTCACCGTTTTTCCCTTCTGGAGCAGCATAGTGAATATCTTCATTTAAAACAGCCAGTTTTCTTCCTGCTAAACCCGTAATGGCTTTGATATGGGAATTTCTGGCTGTATAAAGCTGCGCCCAGTTGGTCAGCAGGTTTTCCTTGTTAAAGTCATACAGTTTATCTCTGGTCGTGGAAAAAGCGATGGTGCAGAGAATATCGATCTGATTGTTTTCAAGTCTTGACAGGCATTGCTGCCAGGTTCCAGGCATATATTCAATCTGCCATCCCTCTTGAGAAGCCACATATTCTATGATATCAGCAAAGATACCCTTCCCTTTGCCATCGGCATCGATGAATATTAGCGGTTCGTTATTGTGTATCCCGACTTTTATTGTTGAATCGGCATAAAGCGGATAAGAAAAGCTGTACTGAAAAAGGAGAATTAAAAAAAGAACTAAAAATTTTTTCATAGGACATACTCTCAAACACAGGGTTATGTTCTAATCCATATCGGCATATTAAAAAAAAATAAAATCAGCCGCCTATTTTGCCAAAAAAGGCAGTCTTCCTGTTCAATCGATAATGTGTACCATATCCATGGTATGGCTCACAAGAGCAAGTTCAATTTTTCTGCACTGCCTGAACCCGGCTGGATTAGAATGATTTGAAATCTTATAATACCGGTGAAAGATCTTGAAATAATTCCCTGCCCTGAAAATTTTTGTAAACTATGGTAAAAAAAAAGAATCTGTAGTATTCGTGATGATGTGAAAACAGTCCTGAGGGATATGGATGGGCAAAAAGAAAGGATTTTATAGTTTTGACTGAGAACAATATCGTTTCAATACATGCACGGATTCTGGTGGTAGATGATGATGAAGCCATAAGGGATGCCTTAAGGGTGATCCTTGAGGATGATTACGATGTTGTCTGTGTTGACAGCGGGTTCAAGGCGGTTGAAGAGATTAAAAATCAGGTGTTTGATCTTGTTTTTCTGGACATTGTAATGCCTGAAATGAACGGAATTGAAACCTTAAAGCGGCTCAAGGCCTATGATAAGAACCTGGATATCATCATGGTTTCTGCTGTTGATCGTGCCCAGGAAGCCACGGATTCCTTTAGCCACGGTGCCTATGACTATATTACAAAACCATTTGACCATGAAATCATATTGAATCGGCTGGAAAAGGTGTTATTAAAACGAAATCTTGCAAAAGAAGTCAGTTTTCACAAGTCCCAGGCAGGTTCCGGATCCGGGCAGAGCAAAATTATCAGCAAGTCAAAAAAAATGGCTGCCGTGTTTAATCTGATTGCAAAAGTTGCCAAGACGTCAAGCAATGTCCTGATCACAGGAGAGAGCGGAACCGGAAAGGAATTGATCGCCTGGGCAGTTCACAACCAAAGCCTGCGCAAAGATAAACCCTTTGTTGCCATTAATTGTGCAGCCATACCGGCAGAACTCATGGAAGCAGAATTATTCGGCCATGAAAAAGGAGCCTTTACCGGAGCCCATAAACAAACCATTGGTAAGTTTGAATTTGCCCACCAGGGTACCATTTTTCTGGATGAAATTTCCTGCTTAAAACTTGAGTTCCAGGCAAAGCTGTTAAGGTTTGTCCAGGAACGGGAATTTGCACGGGTGGGCAGCCATCGCACCATTAAAGTGGATGTCCGAATTGTTGCCGCCACAAACACCAGCCTGGATGAAATGGTGAGGCAAGGTACACTCAGGGATGATCTCTATTTCAGGCTTAATGTGGTTCCCGTATTGCTGCCGCCCCTTCGCAGCCGTAAGGGTGATGTCCCGCTTTTGGCAAAATTTTTTCTGGACAGATTCAACCGCCAGATGAATAAAAGTATAAAAGGCTTTACCAGGGATGCCCTTGCTGTGCTGGAGGCCTATTCATGGCCCGGGAATATTCGTGAGCTGGAAAACCTTATCGAACGGATGGTGGTGCTGGGATCGGAAAATCAATTCATTGATGAAAAAGACCTTCCTTTTGATCTTTTATTCCACAGGGAATCCATGAAAGGGAGCCAGGATGGTACCTGGGAAAATAAGGGCTTGATCCAGGCCCGCCAGTCTTTTGAACGCCTCTACATCCTGCGGGCTCTTCAGAACTGCCGGTGGAACCAGACCTGGACATCCAATCTTCTCGGAATTCACAGAAACACCCTTATGCAGAAAATGAAAGCTTTGGATCTTATCCGGGAGCAAAATGATTCCTAATCCTGTCTTTTTGGCAGGCTGACTGAAAAACAGGAGCCTTCACCTTTTCTGCTTTTTGCTTCTATCTGCCCCCCATGTTCCGAAATCACTTTATGGGTAATAGCAAGCCCAAGTCCCGTGCCCTTGGCCTTTGTGGTAAAAAACGGGTTAAAAATATTTTCTGCTGTCTCAGATGAAAAACCATGGCCGGTATCCCTGAAATTTATGATAACCCGGGTGTTTTCACAGGATGAATGAATGAAGATCACTCCGCCATTCGGCATTGCCTGAGCTCCATTTTTCATGAGGTTGATAAATACTTTTTCAAGCTGGTCAGCATCTGCCATGACCCGTGGCAGCTCTTTTGGAATCTCCCATTGGCAGTCAATGCCTTTGACCTTAAAATCCGCTTCCAGTAATTCAATGCTCTGTCTTAGCAACTCCCGGATATCTGTTGGATTGAAATTGTATTTAGGTGGTCTTGACAACTCTAAGAGTTCTTCTATGATGGTGTTGAGCCGGTTGATTTCCCTGGGAACAGTTCTTTGAAATTTTTCCAGGAAACCTGGTTTTTCAATTTTTTCCGGTAGCAGTGCCACATAGGTTTTGATGGCAGAAAGGGGATTTCGAATTTCATGGGCCATGCCGGCAGCCATGGTTCCCAGATCGGCAAGTCGTTGACCCTGGCGGATTTGGGCCTCAAGCTTTTTAAGAGCAGTAATATCATTGAGGTTGAATATGAGCTGCTTTGGGTTTTTCCCATCCGATTCAAGAACACCTGAACCTGTCAGGAGTATCCTTGTATCTTCTCCTCTTTGCAGATGAATTTCGCGCTGGTTTTTGCCTGAAGGGTTTTTAAGGGATTGTTGTATATAAGCTGAGAACTGCATGTCTGTATTAAAAAAATTCAAAACAGGGCAGCCTTTTACGGTAGGGCTTTGGGGGATACCCAGGATAGTGTGTGCGGCAGGATTGACAGCCGTAATAATCCCGTCCATGTCAACGGCTAAAAGGCCGTCACTCATTGTGGCCAATATTTTCTCGGCATATTGCTGCAATCGTTTGATTTCTTTGAGCTGGTTTTCTAATTTCTGTTTGTGGGCAAGGATTTCCCGGATCATAAAGGAAAAATTGGATGCCAGGATTTCCACTTCATCCCGGGTGTGAATGGAAATTTTTTGTTTTAAATTGCCCCGGGCGGCTTCTATGGTGGCTCCAACCAATGTTTCCAGGGGCCGGGTGACCCGCTGGGCGACCCAGTTGGAGATCAGGATACCAATGGCAAGAGCCACAGATCCCAGAATAAGAATGCTCCAAAGGGTCTGGCGAATCTGCTGGTACATCAGTTCAAGGGATAAGCAGACCCGTATGGTTCCCCACCGGGCCCGGGAACCGGGAAGGTATACAGGCACGGCTACATCCAGGACAGGAGTGGTACCCGATTCAGGAACATGGATTGTGATCAGGGGTTCTTTTACTTCAATAGCATTCAGGCTGGCCTTGTCTGTCAGCAGCCGGTTCTGGAGATCAGGCCTTCTGCTGTAGCTGGCCACCTTTCCTTCCTTGTCATGGATAATCACGTAAATGATGTCGGGATTATTGACTGCCTGGTTGGTCAGTTTTTCCAGGGCAATATAGTTATAAGTGATCAGGTGATCCACGGATATGGTAGCAAGATTCTTTGCAATGGCCAGCCCCTGCTTTTCAATCCTGCCCCGGATGGTCCGGGTTTGAAGTATTCCCAGGACCAGAGCAAGACTTGTCAGCAAGAGCAGGAGCATGATTGAGGTGATGAGGATAAATCGATAGCGCAGGGAAATAAATCCGGATTTTTTCAATAACCTTTCCTTGCTGCGTGACAAAAGCCCTCCTTTGAAAATATTCAGTTAGTTTGTGAGGATTTATCCAGCCAGATTTTATTGAGCGGCATGGTATGGGCTCCCAGGGCACTCACGTTTACGGATTTAACATAGGATTGATATGCCCGGTCCACACTCATATAAAAAAGCGGAATCAGGGGTGCTGACGTCATGATGGCAGCTTCGATTTTCTGGTACGTCTCTGCCCGCTCAACCGGGTCCACAATTCCTCTGGCAGTTAACAGCATCCGGTCCACATTTTCATCCTGAAATTTCATGAAATTGGTAGGGGATTCAGAGGCAAAAAGAGAGTATAAAAAACTGTCCGGATCAGGCATATCTGCAAACCATGCATACCGGTAGATCTGAACAGCGTCTGTTTTTAAATAGGCTTCAAAGCTTTTCCAGTCAGTGATATATTTGATCTTAAGCTTTATGCCGAGCCCGGACCAGAATTCTTTGATCATAGCCATTTCCTTTTCCACTCGCGGGAATTGAAGCGCTGACACAATCTCCAGTTCAGGCACATCCTCCAGTGCTTTGCCAGAGGATTGGTTCAAGTGCCGGCGGGCAAGATCCGGGTTGTAATCCTCCATCCGGTTCAAGGGATTATATCCTGGCATACCAGGGGGTAAAATAGTTTTTGCAATTTCAAACCGACCTTTATAGATTTGGTTGACAAATATCTTGCGGTTAATGGCAGAGGAAAGGGCTTTTCGCAGGTCAGGATTTGCAAGGTTGGGATGTTTTACATTCATGCCGTAAAAAAAGAGACTCAAAGAAGGCCTGTGAAACCATTGAAATTTTTTTGTATCTGCAAGTTTTCCTTTGACATCCCCGTAGACTGCCATTTCTTCAAGGTTGCCATTCTGAAAGTCAGCCAATACTTGGGGATCCTGCCCTCCCGGATAAATTTTATAATGGATCTCATTCAGATAGGCAGGTCCGGCATAATACTCTTTAAACCGCTTAAGGCAGATGGATTTTCCCTCATCCCAGGACACAAACCTGAACGGGCCGGTTCCCACGGGATGTTTTCCAAAGTCCTTCCCCAGCCGGATTACGTCTTTTTGGGGAATAATGGCAGCCTGGTACATGCCCAGGGCCGTCAGAAAGGGTACATGGGATTCTTCCAGGCGGACATTAAAAACCCTTTTGTTTTCAATGTCCAGCCCCGGGACATTTTTTCTGGATTCCGGCCCTGTATTCCTTTGCCCCGACGATTTTAAGCAGATGGGGCAGCACAGCCGGAGCAGGATCTGCCCGTAAAAGCCTGCTGATGGAAAATACCACATCCCCGGAAGTGACAGGTTCCAGGTTATGAAACCGGGCATTTTTCCTTAAGGTAAACCGGTATATTTTTCCTTTTTCTTTTACTTGCCATGTTTCAGCCAGGGCCGGTAAAACCGATAGATAGGGATCAAACCGGACAAGCCCGTCAAAAATCTGATGGATAAGTGTGATTCCATAAGTATCCTGAACATAGGCAGGATCAAGGGTGGCAGGGTTGTTCCGTAAAGGTGCCCGGTAAATTCCGCCCCGGATGGGTTCCGGTGCTGTCTTTTGTGTTGTTTTTTTTTCTTCCTGGTTTGTACAGCCAGGAAGAAAAAACAAAGTCATGGAAAGAAAACTTGTAAAAAAGAGATAAGACAGGCCTGAGAGATTCATCATTCTTTCTCCTAAAGTGACATGTGTTTAAAGAGGAAAAAATCTACCACAGGAAAGATATATATGCAAGTAAGCCAATTTTATTTAGTAGTGCCCGGCTATATTTTTGCATGTCAAACGGGAATGGTGGTGAACGTCCCTTGTATGGTTCTCAGAGAGCCTTTTTTAAAAAATATGCTACTTCATCTATATTTGCTCCTCTCTTTACCAGATCATTGAACTGGATGCTGATCTCAGGAAGAGTCGGAAGGTTGACTTCCCCTTTTTTGAACCTGGAGATGATCTCTTCCACTAGATTGATTTCTTTTTTA
>Ga0255420_10070_pt1 | contig 14231 bp, 17 predicted proteins | sample ANMaggSeSYBR02I3_FD_182630 | JGI IMG/M metagenome (GOLD analysis project Ga0255420, IMG submission 182630) | Sediment cell enrichment communities from methane seep in Santa Monica Basin, California, United Staets - ANME aggregate JGI... | ecosystem: Environmental > Aquatic > Marine > Cold seeps >...
TTTAAAGAACTGTCGATAGAGTCAAAATCACGTCGTATGAATGGTAAAAGGGGAAGGCCAAAGAAAGACGAGAAACTTGAAACATATTATTTGATCAAGGCAAAAATCAAAGTTGATAAACGTGTAATTGCACAGAAACGTGAAAAACTTGGGAGATTTATTCTGGCAACCAATGATCTCGATCTTACATTTGAGGAAATATTGTCGTATTACAAAAGTCAGGGAAATATTGAGCGCGGGTTTAGGTTTCTGAAAGATAAGAGCTTTCATGTTTCGGAGGTGTATTTGAAGAAAGAAAGTAGAATTGAAGCATTGTCAATGATAATGGTACTATGCTTGTTCCTTTATTCAATTGCTCAATGGAAGTTGAGGAAGGGGTTGAAAGATACTAATAAATTTGTAAGGAATCAGGTTAAGAAGCCTACACAAAGTCCAACAATGAGGTGGGTTTTTTTCTTGTTTAGAGGGATTACAGAATTAACAATTTTACTTGATGGAATTGTTGAGAAAAGGGTGGCAAATATGACTGATGAATTATGGGATATTTTGAGTCTGATGGGAAAGGAATGTGAAAAATACTATGTTTGATGAAAGACGTGCGGAAAGTGAGCTTTATACCTATTTTGTCGGGGTATTTACTATCTATTCCCATTATGTGCTGTATGACAGCATTTGTTGTTTTAAATCCAGTCATTGAGGGTCTTGCACTGAAAGTAAATGCATCAAAAAAGAAATTCCTCTACATGCTCGCTATTGGAACGGTGATATCGTTTAATCTGATCTATCCATCACCAGTTATACTTGTAATCACAGATACACTTGATATTGATCCATTAGATACATTGCCAGTAAGTATTCCCATATCTATACTCCTTTTAGTTATTTCCTATTATTTTATGCATACAAAGATTGAAATCATACCAGAAAAAGTCCAATCATCACTTAGATCATCCATAGAAGCATGGAGTCCGATTTTAATTCCGATATCACTGATTTTTCTTGGCCTTATTGTAGAAAATCAGATTCTAAAATTTTTAGGCAATGTTAATGTTGCCCTACTCATCGGAGTATTAATCTCACTGATCATCGCAAATAGACACCTATCTACTGATGAAATAAGTGTTGCCCTGAAAAGATCATCAAGCAAAGCAGGTAGGATACTTCTCGATCTTTGTGGCGCAGGTGCACTTGGTAATGTCATCGCACATAGTGATTTTTCAAATGATGTGCTTGGATTGCTCGATAACAGTTTTGTTCCTGTCATGCTATTCCCATTCTTGATTGCGATGTTTATTCAGACCGCACAGGGTTCAAGAGTTGTCACAGCCATCGTTACAGCAGGTATTGTGAAGGATTTTGCTTGCATGCAAACGGTTTTTATGATTTGCGCTGGAACATTTATGTTCTCTTATGTGAGCGACCCATATTTCTGGCTGGTTAAACATGATTCAAGTATGAGAGAAAATCTAAAGCACTATACTCTACCGCTGGCGCTATCTGGTGTTGTGGTTTTAGTATGTGCCATTTTATTTCTATGATACTTCGTCCCGGCAGCCGGGTCAAAAGTGGAGGAGATACTGGTGTCTGTGGGGCTGGAATGAGTTGAAATGGGTTGATCGGAGGGGCTGCGGGCTGGGGTAAGGTTGCCCTCTGCCTGGCTGGGGCTTCCTGCGATTGGTGGGGTGACAATATCGAAAAATTAATAAGACAAATCACATATTGTTAAATGTGATTGAAATTTCTTATGGCAGGTATTTCAGTTCATAATATGTTTAAATCTAACATGAAATATACCTGAAAACACTATGTACAGGTTTCGTTACATTTGTACGCGGGATAATGTGACTGCGGGATGGGAGATTCATTCTCGCAAAGATGATAAGAATTAAAAATAAGAAAAAAAATTAATAGGCACTTTTTCTTGGTAAAATATCATAAATAACAATTGATTTTTCATTATTATCTATTTTATAAATAATTCGCCACGAACCTACACGAATTCTGTAAGTATTTTCATATCCTCTTAGTTTTTTTACATTTAATCTGATTGGAGTGAAAGAATACTCAAGCTCATCAAATATTTCTCCACATCGATTTTGTAATTTTTTGGAGAGCTTTCTAAAATTCTTTGCCGCTTTTTTTGTTAAAACAACATTGTACATTCTATTTGCTCGCTTTTATTGCTTTCCAATCAGTGTATTCACCCGAATTGAACTCTTTTTCACCTTCAATTATTGTATTTATTTCATCTTCCTCCGGTTCAACTTCGGGAACAAGAAGATTTTTGAGCTCATGAATTTCAGCTCTTAGAAGTTTGAGTTCTTTATAGATGGTTTCTTGAGTCGCTGCCATTATTTCAACTCCAATATTTTAGATGTTTTTACATTATTTAAATTTGACTCAATTAAAAGGTTAAGAAATAAACTCTGGGCATCCTTAAGATGCACCGAATTTGAGCATTAGCGAAATACGTGGTCGTTGACTGTGGACTATGAGTTCATGCTCGAATATGCAAGTACCAACAATTTTTGATTTGTAAATAGGCATATATTATTTGGCAGTAATCTTTGAAATTACTAAATGATCCAATAATAGAGGTGAAAAAATGGATGAATATATTCTAGTCGAACGTTCTGCAACTTCAGAGGAATATCTAAAGTTGCGCGAAGCAGTTGGATGGATTTGCCAAGACATTAAAGCTACAGAGATTGGTTTAATTAACTCTCTTTTTTCAGTATGCATGATTTACAAGGACGAAGTTATCGCGTATGGAAGAGTTGTTGGTGATGGAGGTATTTACTTTTACATTCAGGACGTTATCGTTTTGCCAAAATTTCAGGGAAAGGGAATTGGCAAACAGATCATGAATGCAATCATGGATTATCTTGAAAAAAATGCTCATCCCAATGCCTTTATCGGTTTGATGGCGGCCAAAGGAGAAATGGGATTTTATGAAAAATTTGATTTCAAAAAACGACCCAATGATAGCCCTGGGATGTTGAAGATATGGGAATAGTAAAGGATAGAATCAATCAGTTAATCATTCTTAAATTGCTACTATGAGCCAAGATTTTTGCAACCAGAAAGTAATATTCAATGAATATAAAGATTCTTGAGCATCCTCCCGATGCCTTTGGTCCAGGGTCCGTGACTCAAAAACAGGTCTATAAAATATATACTATAAAGTCTCAATCAAACATATGATTGCAGATCTTAATAACAGTGACATTAAAGAGCTTTCTGAAATTTATGATCCTGAAAACAGGGATTCGTTTATCAGCCTTTATCTGGATATCGATGGTCTGGACAGTAAATTTGTTGGGAGAAGAAAAAATACTTGTAAATCAGTTCTGAAAGGAAATAAAGAATTGTCTGAAAATTTTGAAAAATCAATTCAAATGGTAGAGGAATATTTGAATGAAAGCGATAGAGAAAAAGGGCAGCAAGGTCTTGCTATATTTGCATCAAGTATTCACAACTTTTTTAAAGTATACAAATTAGGAATGCCAGTTGAAAACCTGCTGATCGTAGATACATCACCATATATCAAACCTCTTGCAAGACTGGTTGACGAATATGAATCATTCGGACTTGTTCTTCTGGACAGTCATAGAGTAAAAATCTATGTTGTTTCCTCAGGTAAAGTCGGATATCAAAAGAAAAAAGCCATTGATATTATTAACAAGCATAAGAAAGGTGGAATGTCACAGGCGCGTTTTCAGAGACTAAGAAAGGGTGCAGTTGATCATTTTCTTAAGGATGTCTTAGAGGATGTTGAAAAATTGTTTTTAACGGAAGAGGTAGTCAGAATTATTATTGCAGGTTCCGGTAATGCGAAAATAATGTTTAATAATATCCTCCCACCTCACATTAAGTCTAAGGTTATAGATATTATTGATATTGATTTTGACGAAGCTGAAGGTAGGCTTATTTCGAAGGCTAAGGAAATCGCCTTAGAGGATGAAAAAGAAACAAGCGAAAAAAATATGAGTAGATTAATGGGTGAAATACTGAAAAACGGTCTTGCAGTTCACGGTTTAAGAGAAACAATGGATGCAGTGATAAATGGTCAGGTAGAGTTGCTGTTTGTAAATAGAGGTTATCAAATAAGGGGCTGGATTTGTGAGAAATGCCAGATTGTTGATTCGGGTGTAAAAGATAAATGTCCGTATTGCGGTAGCAGAACATCAGAGGTTGATGTTATAGAAGAGATCATTGAGTTTGCCCAAAGAACAGGCACAACAATTGAGTTTGTTGAAGATGATCTTAGATTGGCGAAACTTGGTGGTGTGGGTGGATTGCTGAGGTTTAGGAACTAAATTGTTTGGAAAAGAACCAGTTTAGACATCATAAAAGCCAGAGCATTCTTGAACAAGGAATTTCTTGACAGGAACTGGTTCTTAGTCGTGGTTGCCGGAGGCTTGATTGCCCTTAAGAGTATTTAGGTGAATTGAACTTTCACGTGATTCAACAATAAATGACCCAATGGAAGTATTATTCGACATAGTAGGGTTTGTTGTAATACTCCTGCTGGTCCTTATGGCATACCATTGGTATAAAATCATTCAATATCATAAAATAAAATGATGTTCTTTTCTACCGTTATATTTTTACTAAAGTTTATTTCTTATCAAAAACTATATGAACACAAATAACTACAATAATCAATGGTGAATAATATGGTTAAATTAACTCCCGAAGTTAAAGAAGTCATCCAGAATCAAAAGCCACTTCCTATTGCAACCGCTGATAAAAATGGCAAACCTAATGTTATTTTTGTTGGCATGTGGAAATTCATTGATGATGAAACAATTATGATCGTGGACAATTTCCTTAAGAAAACTGCCAATAATCTCAAAGAGAATCCTAAATTATCAATTGTAGGATATGACGGTGAATCAAAGAAATCATATCAGGTCAAGGGTTCTGTGGATTACCTTGAAAAAGGAGACCGTTTTGAAGAAGCAAAGGGTCTGGCAGAATCCAAGAAACTACCTGGTAAAGCTGTTGTGATCTTCCATATTGAAGAAGTATATGATTCTATATATGGACAGCATGCAGGCGAGCAGATTGCATAGTACCTATTAAATTTTGAATTTTTTATCGGTGATTAAAGTTGGCTAAAAAAAGATCAGATAAAACGGATGAGGAAAACCTGTTTATAGGTGATGAATATGCTGAAGAGGACGATTTTGAAGGACAGGAGACTGTAGAAAATGAAATGGAGGGTCTGTATGACCTGATGATACCGCCTGGTATACCAGAATCAGTAATAGTTGAACTGGTAGAGGAATTCGATCTGGAACCAGTTTCAAGGACAGCAAATGTTGACATCGTAGAAGTGGATCCGCGTGAGATACTGATGCTCAGGGGTGACCTGGAAACCGTAAATGAAGCCCATGATTACATGATCAAGCGAACGCACGAAGTTGTCGAAGAAGCATTTAAAAGTCCATGGGTCAAGGATTAAGTGTAAAATTATATTTCAGGCCTCAATTTTTTGCCATACAATGCCGCACCAAGGGCATTTACTGTCTGTGGTGACGGCGGTACTACAACCGTTGAGCCGTGGATAGATTCAAATGATTCGACAATGCCTGTATTTAATACAGTTCCACCGATAAGTACTACTGTTTCTACAGGTGGTAACATCTGGGCGATACGCCTGGCAAAGGCCTGGTGTATGCCGCAGATCACTTCTTCCATGGTATAGCCGCCCACAAGTTGGGATATCATCTCAGATATGGCGAACACACCACAGGTATTATTTATCAGGGCACATCGCCTGGCCCGTGTATGCAGCTTCCCGAGTGATTCTACGGGAATATCAAAATAATGGGCAGCAAGTTCCAGGAATGCGCCCGTACCTGCACTGCATTTGTCATTGATCAGGAATGTATTGTTGCGCAGGTCTATTACTTTTGTATCCTGTCCTCCCACATCCACTATGACCTGTGCGTCAGGTATGTAATACTTGACCCCCAGAGATGCGGCTGTTATCTCTGTTATTGCAGCGGTGTGGGGCACTGTCCTCCTGAAATAGCCTGTGGACACGATGGTCTCTATAATATCCCTCTTATTTCCATCTTCCAGCAATTCCTTCCATCTATGACTGGGCACCACTTTAGATGCGGTAATTATTCCTGACTCCAGCCTTACGATCTTTGCAGTGGTGCTGCCCACATCAAGCCCGGTATTCATGGCATCACCTCCAGCATCTCTGAAAAGGCTTCAAGCCTCAACTTCAACTGCTCAGAAGACGGCCTGGGCAGGTCACCCTGGACCGTAAGTATTGGATAATCCAGGTGTGCCCTGAATATCTCATCCTCCAGGGTGTGGTGGCATGCAAACTGGGTATAATGTATCACACCGTCAACCCGCCGCCGGTCCAGTTCCTGCCTGATCATCTCTATCCTGCCCGTGATAGGACCTGAAAAGCTGTAATTCCTGTAACTTCCGGCAAGGGCCTGCAGATCATTCCCGCCCAACCTCACGAATTCATATGGGAGTTCGTCATATACCACATGCAACCCAAAACTCTCTGCCACCTCATGGAAATCCGGATATATCGGCGGTACACCGATAAGGGCAACCCTGCTTGAATACTCCACATCGGTCCGGGGGATGGTGTCCAGCACTTTCTCAAAGGCAACAGGATTACCCTGCATGTCGCCAAAAGATATAAGTGCGGAAAATACATCACTTGCCCTGGCACGGTCATCAACCCTTAATTGGTCCAATGCTAATCCTTTTTCCTTTAATCCAGATATGGTGCGGAACATCTCCTTATCTTTTATACCACCCAGGAACCTGGCCAATCCTTTTAGTTGTGTAGCCATGTAATCAGGGTCCCTGTCAAACGGATAAAAGAAATAATGGGTTGGTACACCGCTTAAGGCTACTTTCTGGCCATCGACCAGTGCATTGTGGCAGTCGCCCCCGGCTACCACTACCAGTGAATCTATATCCAGCCGTCCCTCCATTATCTCATCCCTCCATACTGCAGTCCATGCGCACAGCTTGCTATGTGGACTTACCCGGGATATGGGTACCACATTGTTCACATCCAGGGGACGGTGCCGGCATGCATAGACCAGTTCAGGAGGTATCAGGGCGGTTATGCCCACAGTGTCTGTCATTGGCTGTCCAATTGGTATACAATATAATATTACTTGCCCAGGCGCAGGCATTGGGACGAAATGTGAGAAAACTATTTGTGTAAATAAAATCAATGAACTGACTGACAGTCAGTCAGTCCATTAATTATTTTGTCAGGCAGTTAAGGTTAGAACATGGCCCGCATAGTAAAAGACCCGGAAATAAGACTCACCGAGATAATTGGTGTCGCTGAAGAACTATTCCTCAGGAGCGGATACAACGAGACTGCAGTATCTGATATCGTTAAAAGGGTCGGCGTTTCACAGGGCACGTTCTATTACTATTTTAAATCCAAGGAAGACATATTAAATGCTATAATCGAACGGTATATCGATGACATGAAAGTTGGGGTAATAGCCATAGCAGCGAAGGATGATATCGACGCCATCGAGAAGATAATGGCATTTTTTATTTTCCTCAATAATATGGATATAGGAAAGGAGAAACTTATTGATTATTTCCATGAGGATCAGAACATACATCTGCTTGCCGAGTTTGAAAAGAATGTACCTTCGAATATCATCCCCCCACTTTGCCAGATGATAAAAGAAGGAGTGCAGGAAGATCTCTTTGATACAAAAAATCCTGAGATGGCAGCACTGTCCATAATAGGCACAACTTTTGCAATCTCCCACTGGATATATGACAAAGAGGATCGTGCTGGCAGTACAAAAAAGATCATGGCTGCCATATTTGATCTTATCGAAAGGATCCTGGGGGCAGAACCAGGGATATTCATGGAATATGCTATTAAATGGAGGGAGGAAAATGAGCAGTAGCGAAAGCGAACGTGCCATGCATTGTAAAAGCATTGCATTTAAAATAATGAAAGACTTAAACAATTTAGTTGTATATAATAAAGAACTGAAACTGAGGTGATTACTTGTCCAAACGAAAGATTGTTTTTTTAATGGCAGTATTGATACTAATGTCAGTCCATTCAGCCAATGCTGAAGACATCAATATCGTTGATGTTTACTCGGATATTGATTCGACTGACATCACAATCCACTCGGGTGAACATTATGCAGACATAACCCTGAAGGCTGAACTGACATTTAAAGGAAATATACTGGAATCAAAACAGTTCCACATCGAGGAAATATCATCAGATACTGATATAACCAAGATAGCATTCTGGGAAATACCAAACCCAAAAGAAGGCTTCTACCGTACCATAATGACAATGTCTATGGATGGTTCGGTACTGGAAACAAAATATTCTAATTTCTCATACGGCTGGCAGGCCATGCCAGGGGTATCAATCAAGGATGTCGTGCCTGATTCCAGCGGCATCAGTATCATACTGGCACCTTATACAACAACGACCGGTTCAAAACCTGTGCTGGCTGACGTGGAATACATGCTCGTGGATGGCGATACTGTCATATACCGCACCACAGACAACCGGGTAACAGTAGAGCAGGCCACACCCCTGTCAAAGGACTGGAATGTGCTGCTTGAGAACAACCATGATTATTCAACTAGGGTCAAGGCCCGTATCTCATCGCCAAAGGATGCAGTGATAGCCCAATCGGAAGACTTCACTTCAAAAGATGACGTTCGCATCACCGAACTGTACAGGGATGAGACCGGGGCCAGCGCAACAGTGGAAGGGTATTCTCAAGTGCCATTCGATGGATACGTTGTGTTTACAGTAACAAAGGATGATACTATTATTGAAGAAGTACGGGAAAAGTCCCCCATCCTTACCAATGATGATGATGAAACTATCGAGATCATCTGGACCCGCAAGCTTGCCGCAGGCATATATGGTCTATCAGTAGAAGTGATAGGCAACGACGGCGATATCCTGGATGAGTGGGACACGGTCATTGAGTCCGACTATGACATTTCTGCTGATGCAACACCAGAACCCACGCCTACAGAGACGCCAGGGTTTGGCATAGTCTCGGCAACCTTTGCACTGGTATCACTATTTATTTTATCAGGGCGGATGGACCGCCGCAACGGGTGATACCCGTGTATGAACTGTTCATAGCCATCAGGCATCTGACCTCACGCCGCAGGCAGACCATCTTTTCTGTACTGGCGGTCGGGCTGGCAGTTATGCTGCTCATGTGGTCACAGGCAATGATGGTGGGTTTTACCGATGAGATGTATTCAAAGACCGTTGACACGATGATGCCACATGTAACAGTTGAACCACAGGAAGGTGAAGATTACATCCATCTGTACCATAAACTCATAGAGGATATCGATGGGATCGATGGCGTGGTAGGTATATCACCGGTCCTTTCCGGGCCGGCTACATTTGAATACAAAGGCAAGAATAAGAATGTGGTCATGCAGGGCATCCGGGTTGAGGCCCACGATTCCGTGATGTATATCAATGACAACATTATCGAAGGCAGTTTCAGGGATCTGGAAATTTCGCCCAACAGTGTGGTGATTGGTGATGCCCTTGCTGAAAAACTCGATGTGGAAACTGGAGATACCATAGATGCTTCATTTCCTGAAGCGAATCCTGCAGACCTGAAAGTTGTGGGCATCTATAACAGCGGCACACCCATGGATGAAACTCTGGCGTTTACGTCCCTGTCCACAGTCCAGGATTTTCTTGACGTGTCCAACGTTGTAACAACTATTTTAGTTCGCGGGGATGACCGTGAGCGTGCACAGGCCATATCAGAGAAGATAGATACCCTGGGATATCCTGCTTCAGGCTGGAAGGAGACTAATCCGGAGATAATACAGACACTGAAAATGGAAGGGACAAGCAATGCTATCACACTGGGTCTTATCATCATTATCGCATCTTTCGGAATCGTCAGTACCCTTTTCATGGTGGTCATGGAGAAAACTAAAGAGATAGGCATGCTCATGGCAATGGGAGTGTCAAGAAGAAGTATTTTGATAATATTCGTAATGGAAAGCGGTATCCTGGGACTGCTGGGTGCTTTAATGGGTGTGATACTGGGTGCGACGTTAGCCATACAAATGGGGTCATTTGAATATGAAATGGAAGTCATGGCCGGCATCACCTCGATTCCGTTTGTTGTCAGGATACAGGATGCGGTAATTATTGTGTTGTTCACATTCCTGCTAAATCTCATCGCCGGAATATACCCTGCCAGTCGTGCTTCAAAACTTAAGCCGGTGGAGGCGATAGGTCGTGAGTGAGGGAGATTGCTATGTTTGAGATGGATGTTGCCACAAGACACATCAAGTCACGCCGGAGGCAGACCTTATTTTCCATAATTGCAGTATCACTGGCTGTGGGGATAATCATAATCTTCATGTCAATGATGAGTGGTTACACGAGTATATTGATCGATTCGACAATTGAGAACCAGGCTCATATCACGATCATGCCAAAGGAGGGCGAGGATTACATACACCTCTACCACGGGCTTGAGAAACATATCTATGATCTTGAAGGTGTAGAAGCTGTCTCGTCATATTTCCAGGGTGAAGCTGCCCTGCAATACAAACACAACGCTGAAGGGGTGCTGTTGTACGGTATCAATCCTGAAGATGAGAACCGGGTCGTTAACAGGGAAAAATATATTCTGGCAGGGGAGTTTGCATCTATTGAAAATCCCGGCAGCCGCATAATCATTGGTTATAAACTGGCACAAAATCTTGAGATGGAGGTGGGCGATACTGTCACAGCCCAGATCCCGGGTGCAGAACCTGCTGATTTTACCATTACCGGCATATTCCAGACCGGAACGCCAGTTGATGAAACAATGGCATTTGTAAATCTTGAGCGGTTGCAGGATCTCTATGGGTCAGGGGATGTGATAACAGGAATGGGGATCAAGTTGTCTGATGCTTATGCTGCCGAAGAGCTGGCTAACGGAATTGACCGGGAGACGGGCTATGATGCTATAAGCTGGATGGAGCAGAATGCAGAAATACTGACCCTTCTTGAGACCTCGGAGAGTATGGTTTATTTCTTTTATGTTATCATCTTCGGCATATCGGGTTTTGGTGTCGCCAATGTCCTGATAATGATAGTTATGGAAAAGGTTGGTGAGATAGGAATGCTCATGGCAATGGGCACGTCCAGGCGGAGCATAATGCTGATATTTCTGCTGGAGGCAGGAATACTGGGTATGGCCGGGGTTATAATCGGTTGTATACTGGGATATGTCGCTTCATTGGCAATTGCATCTATTACCATACCCATACCACCAGAGATGTATTTTGGGATGGACCACCTGCCCGTAGTAATAAAGCTTGAGAACTTTATCTCAGCCAGTGTTTTTGCTATGGTCATTAATATTATAGCTGGTGTATTCCCGGCCAGGCGTGCTTCAAAAATGGATCCAGTGGAGGCGATCTACAGTGTCTGATAAGTATATAATCCAGATAAAGAACCTGACTAAGATATTCGGCGACGGAGTGGAAATAAAGGCCCTGGACGGAGTGGACCTGGATATTGAACGGGGTGAGTTTTTGGCTATTATCGGCCCTTCCGGTTCAGGCAAGAGTACACTGCTGAACCAGATAGGTATTCTTGACACACCCACCAGTGGTACCATCCTGTTGAACGGGGTCGATGTCACGGAAATGTCTGATAAACAGCGCTCCCGGACAAGGAACAAGGAACTGGGCTTCATTTTCCAGTACCATCACCTTCTGCCCGATTTCAATGCTCTTGAGAATGTGATGATGCCTCTTTTGATAAGCGGCATTAAATCGTCACAGGCACGTGAGGTTGCCCGCAGGGTGCTTGATGAAGTCGGGTTAGGCGACAGGATAGAACACAGGCCAAACCAATTGTCAGGGGGCCAGAACCAGCGTGTCGCCATTGCACGGGCCCTGGTAAATAAACCTAGTATCGTTATCGGGGACGAGCCCACAGGCAACCTTGACTCAAAGGCCAGCGAAAATATCTATGAATTGCTGCGCAAATTAAACCGCGAGCACAACCAGACCTTTATACTGGTGACCCACGACGAGCGGATGGCTGCCAAGACCGACCGGATCATCAGGCTGGTGGACGGCCGGATTGCTGAGGATTCCATCAATTCGGGTTAGGCAGGTATATCACCCAAGTTTTTATCTGGTTTGTGTATAATTGAGTGTCAGATGCGGCGTAAGGACAGGAAGTTATGGATACGGGATATGGCAGCAGAACGTATAGTAAAGCTGTTCGACCTGGCAGAGGAATCTTTTGATAATGACCCTGGTTTAAGCAAACGGTATGGTATTTTAGCTCGCAGGATCGGTATGAGACACAGGGTCAGGTTGCCACCCCATCTTAAACACAGGGTGTGCAAAGAATGCAGCACCTATCTTGTCCCTGGCGCAAGTTGTAGGGTTAGAATAAGAGGCAGCCGGGTGATTACTACATGCTTGGAATGTGGTAAAAGTTCACGAAGACCGTTCTAACTTGCATAAAAACTACTCTTTATTTTCAATTTATTTTCTATTAAATTCTCAATAACCTATTTATACTAGCATTACCTATCATTATTATGATAATGCTAATAATAATGATAATGATGAGGTGTTTGGTATTGTCAGGTGATAATCAGAAAATTTGAAGAAGGTGGTCAAAACGAAAATAATGCATGTTCAATCGGTCTTACCAGAAGAGGATATTATTGCATTGAAAATAAAAACGGGCGAATCTTCCACGAAGGATGCCATTTCAAAAGCAGTGTATCATTACCTCGAATGTGAGTTTGTAGAATAAATATAAAAATACAAGGTTGGTGAATAAAATGAAATCAAGTTTAAGATATATGGCAGCGGCTCCAATGGAGATTGGAGGAAATAATGAAATAGAGAACATAATGAAGATTTCATTAAATGTAGGGCAAAATGGTGATGTAAATCTCTGCTTTATTGACTCTGTTAAATCAGACGAGGATCTCTATTCCCTGCAAATAACCGAATCAGCATATCCGAATGAGGGTGAATTATTGTATAGCAAACAGGGTCTCTGGCTATCAATGTTCACCAGGCATATGGATGAAACTTCCATAATGGAAATCGAGATTGAAGATTAATTAAAATCTTCCATCTCCCCCCTATCTTTTTTTGCATTAAGTACAACTTGCTCCAGCTTTCCTGTCTATCCGGTTACATGGATGGTCCGGGCTCTTTTATCTAGCAGCTTAAATAATGAAAATTTAACCACACGATCTTGAAGGGATCCGATTAAATTCTATGTGGTGAGTGTGATGGACTTTGCCATAATCATGGGGTCAGAATCTGACAGGCACATGCTGGTGGATAGTCGGTTACTGAGAATTCTATCAATTCCGGTTCAGCAGGCAGATCACCCAAGTTTTTATCTGGTGTGTGCATAATTGATTGTCAGATGCGGCGCAAGGACGGGAAGTTATGGATGCAGGATATGGCAGCTTAGAGAATGGTAAGGCGGTTTGACCTGACCGGGAGGTCCTTTGACAACTACCCTGGTTTAAGCAGACAGTATATTTTTTTAGCTTGCAGGATAGGTATGCCCCATAGGGTCTGGCTGCCATCCCGTCTTAAGTGCAAGGTATGCAAAGGATGCGGCACCTATCTTGTCCCCTGCGCAAGGTGTAATAATAAGAGGCATTCGAATGATTACTATATGTTTGGAATGTGGTAAAAGTTCACGGAGACCGTTCTAACTTGCATAAAGTTTATTTTTTTTTCTAATTTATTTTCTATTAAATTCTCAATAACCTATTTATACTAGCACAACATATCATCATTATGATAATACTAATAATGATGATGAGGTGTTTAGTATTGTCAAGTGATAATCAGAAAATTAGAAGAAGGTGGTCAAAACGAAAATAATGCATGTTCAATCGGTCTTACCAGAAGAGGATATTATTGCATTGAAAATAAAAACGGGCGAATCTTCCACGAAGGATGCCATTTCAAAAGCAGTGTATCATTACCTCGAATGTGAGTTTGTAGAATAAATATAAAAATACAAGGTTGGTGAATAAAATGAAATCAAGTTTAAGATATATGGCAGCGGCTCCAATGGAGATTGGAGGAAATAATGAAATAGAGAACATAATGAAGATTTCATTAAATGTAGGGCAAAATGGTGATGTAAATCTCTGCTTTATTGACTCTGTTAAATCAGACGA
>Ga0255420_10178_pt1 | contig 14175 bp, 14 predicted proteins | sample ANMaggSeSYBR02I3_FD_182630 | JGI IMG/M metagenome (GOLD analysis project Ga0255420, IMG submission 182630) | Sediment cell enrichment communities from methane seep in Santa Monica Basin, California, United Staets - ANME aggregate JGI... | ecosystem: Environmental > Aquatic > Marine > Cold seeps >...
GCTGGTTCAGCAACCCCTCCAGTATCGTAGGCACAATGCCGCGTTGGACGTCTGAGGATACGTACTTACCGCCCGATGGTGTGACCACTACATTTCCGTCAGGCATATCATTTACAATCTCAGTGGTATAGCACAGGTTGTGCGCCATCATGATGGTGGGATAGAGCGACTTGTAATCCAGTATGACCACATCTTCCAGCAGGCCTTTTTTTGGTTCCAGCACCTCGCCGCCTTTTAGTTCTTCACTTTTTCCATCCACAATTAATGAAGATAAACTTATTAGTTATTACAACCTTAGCAGAACACATGAAAAAGGCATATATTGAGATTGCTTCTTCAGTTGGCGCTGTAGCGTTGTTCATTATTCTAATTGTTATTGTCAATACAATATTTTCAGCTTATGCTGCCTATGGAAATGTAGCAATATTAGTTGTTTTTGTGGTAGGTGTGGGATTGATCGGCCTTAAACTTGCTGAGATAAGTAACTGACGTTCTATCGTAGTATCTCCGAATAACTCCCGAATTACTCAATTCTGCTTATACTGCTGTACATTTCCAAAGTTATACCGCCAATATTCATCCTGTTTTGGAAACTCTTAAGTCAATTCCAAATTAACTGTATGACCAGATGAGATTCCAGATACTGGATGCCGACTATACCTATAACGATCTTGGCAGCCCGGTCATACGCCTGTACGGTAAGAACGAAGCCGGGCAGAGCATCTGCTGTTTTGTACCAGGCTTTAAGCCGTACTTCTTTTTAAAACCTGATAACCCTGGAAAGGCAGGTGAACTTGCAGAAAATATCAAAGCAACGTTTACAGAACACGTCACTGACGTACAACTAAGAGAACGCTATGAACCCGTAGGATATTTTAATAAACCTACCACCATGCTAAAAGTCATACTCAAGGACCCAAAAGGCGTACCTGCCATAAGGGATGATATCCTTCAGATGAACGGGGTTTCAGAGATATATGAGACCGATATACTGTTCAGGAACAGATTCATGATCGATTCGGGTATCGGAGGCATGTCCTGGGTCGAGACCGATTCAAAACTGCTTCAAGAGGATAAATTCAATGGTATTCGCCTGTTCGAGGTGGAATCGCAGGTCAAGATAGTAGCTGACACTATAACGCCTGTAGATATTATCCCAAATTCCCAGCTAAAGTACATGGCATTCGATATCGAATGCCTGCCCATCGACGGCGGCATGCCTGTACCTGAAAAAGCCCCTATTGTTATGATAAGCTGCACCTTCGAACCGCAATTCAATGGCAGCAATACTACTGTCCTGTTGTCAAAAAAAGCGGAGGGGCTGGACAGCGATACTGAAAGCTTTCCTGATGAAGTGGAAATGCTTGAGCGCTTCTTTAGGATTATCAGAGAATATGACCCTGACATGTTCGTTGGATACAATTCCAATAGTTTTGATATTCCATATATCGTAGACAGGGTAAAGACCCTGGAGGCAGGTCGCAAGATCAAGATAAAATCGGCAATGGGCCGTGACGGCAGGTCAGTGTTCTACCGCAAGATCGGTTATGTGACTAAAATCTATATGGCTGGTCGTGTCGCTGTGGACGTACTGCCCATAATCAGGCGTGATTTCAGCCTGAAACAATATACGCTGAAAAACACTGCCAGGGAACTGCTGGATAAGGAGAAGCTGGATGTCAATCCGGCAGATATGGAAGAATACTGGAACGATACAGGTGAGAAGTTCAGGAAATTTATCGATTATGCCAGACGGGATGCTGAACTGGCAATGGATCTTTTGCAGCGGTTGAGCCTGCTGGACAGGTTCATGGCATTATCCAGGGTCAGCGGCACCCTGATCCAGGATATCCTTGACGGCGGCCAGACAAATATGGTGGAGAACATCCTGCTCAGGGAGTACCGTTCCCACAACAGGGTCATGTCGCCCAGGCCTGATAGCGACCTGGCACACCAGCGGCGGGTAAAAAGTGAAGAACTAAAAGGCGGCGAGGTGCTGGAACCAAAAAAAGGCCTGCTGGAAGATGTGGTCATACTGGATTACAAGTCGCTCTATCCCACCATCATGATGGCGCACAACCTGTGCTATACCACTGAGATTGTAAATGATATGCCTGACGGAAATGTAGTGGTCACACCATCGGGCGGTAAGTACGTATCCTCAGACGTCCAACGCGGCATTGTGCCTACGATACTGGAGGGGTTGCTGAACCAGCGGATCGAGACCAAGCAGAGGATGAAAGATGCATCAGGTGATGAAGCCCGGGTACTGGATGCCACTCAGCATGCCCTGAAGATACTGCTGAACAGTTATTATGGTTATTCGGGCTACACAAGGGCAAAACTGTACAGCCTTACTCTGGCCAATTCAGTGACCAGTTTTGGCAGGGAGAATATCCTGAATACCAAGCAGGTCGTGGAAGGGCTAATCGGCAGTATTTACGTCATCAACCACCAGGCGTACCGGGATACGGAACTTGTAGAGAAAGGACTGGACAGGGATAAGGCACAAAAGATCGACCTGTCAGTGGTGTACGGGGATACTGACAGTGTGTTCGTGAAGTTGTCACCTGAAGGTTTATCACTGGATGATGCAGGTGCGGTGGGACGCAAGATTTCAGGTATCGTATCTGGCACACTGCCTGACCCGATGGAGTTGGAGTTTGAGAGTTTTTCCCGGCGTTCAATTTTCATTGCCAAGAAGCGATATGCAGTCTGGGTGTTTGAACCGGGCTTAGATGGCTGGTCTGACAGTATTAAGGTAAAGGGCATGGAAACCATCAGGCGTGACTGGTGCGAGCTTACCAGCAAGACCCTGAACTATGTACTGGAACTGGTGTTAAAGGAAGGCAGGGTCGAAGAGGCTGTTACATATGTCAGGCAGGTCATTAACAGTGTGAGGAATATTGACATTATAGCTGAGCCTTCAGCTATAAATGACCTGGTGCTGACAAGGAAATATACTAAAAAGACCGAGAGTTACCGTAACAAACAGCCCCATGTGACTGTTGTGGAGAAAATGAGGGGGCGCTCAGGATTAGTGCCCTCGATCGGGGACAGGATACCTTTTGTAATAACAGCTGGCAGTGGCTTGTTTGTTGAGAGGGCAGAGGACCCTGAATATGTAATCGAGAATAATATTGCCCTTGATGTTGATTATTATGTCAAGAAACAGATACTTCCGCCAGTGGAGCGTATCCTGAGGGAACTAGGTGTGGATGCATTAGTCCTGGATTATGATGAAAAACAAAAGGGACTTGCGGATTTCGGGGGCGGTCTGGAAGTAGGGCATACTGGCAACCAGGCAAGAAAAAGTAAGACTACTGTAAAGAAAAACCAGGCCCGATTATTTGATTTTTAAAAAAATGGAGCACGACATGAAAGTATACCAGATCAACAGTTCACCCTATGATGCCAATGCCTTTTTGGTCGTAACGGAAAAACCTATACTGGTCGATGTGGGAATGAATGCATCCTATATCCTTGACAGGATTACAGAAATAATGGAGCCTGACTGGGTTGAGACTATAATCCTTACCCACGGGCATTATGACCACTGGGGTGCGGTGGAGGAAGTGAGGCAGAGGACCGGGGCAAGTGTGGTGCTGCATGAGGATGATATGTATCTACTGGATGATGATGTATCAAATGTGGCTGCAATGTTCGGGGCTCACGGGGCCGGTTTTACACCGGACCGACTGCTGTGTGCCGGGGAATTGATAGACCTGGGGGACGGAAGCAACCTGGAAGTGATCCATACTCCCGGTCACACACCAGGCAGCATCAGCCTTTACCATGCCAGGTCAAAGATATTGTTCACAGGGGATACTGTATTCCCTGGCGGCAGTTTCGGGCGCACTGACCTGACCGGCGGCAGCCAGGGGAAGCTTGTGGAATCGCTGAAGCTTCTTTTTGGCCTGGATGTTGAGGTTATGTATCCCGGGCATGGGAATGTGACTGATACTGATGTTGCCGGCCAGATAAGTATGTCAATGCATCTTGCACAGACGTACTTGTGAGATGGGAAGTTGATCCCAAAATAGTTATCTTATTTGGCAGTTTATTGAACGTATATGGAATTCGATATAGGACATACGTGGTGGGAGCACAGGATATGCAAGATCAGCATTCCATCAGGGGCAAGGAGAATTGACTTCCAAACAGGTTCGCAGTACATGGGAGTTGACGGATCGTTTCAGGGAGGCTTTCTAAGATGAATGAACTGGATGATGATTTAACAGAGTTTGACATTGAGGAGCTCATACCCCAGAAAGAGCGTGACCATATGCTGCATGGGCTTCACAGGTATCTTACATGGGTGGGGGAGGTTGTGCCGGAAGAAATTACTGTTGATGGTCGTGAAATAAAGCTGCGCAACCTGGTATGGAAATTAACCAAGAAAAGAAGATTGACTGAAAAGGAAAAAAAATGTGTGCAAGGCTTGATCTTACATCTGGACCAGAAGGAAAAGTTTGATGAAGAACGGCTTGAGAAGGCAAAACTTACCAGGGCTCAGGCTGAACAGCTCTACGATGAGGCGGCCGGGTTGGTAAGGGCTATTATGGATCTGCGGGATCTGGAGGAGGGTAAGATAAAGATGGCTGATTTTGATGAGATTGCTCTGCGGGACAAGCTGGAAGATGCCAGGCGCTGGGTGAAGTATGTGAAGCATATGAAGGAGTGATGGCGATAGGATGGATGGTGGGGGGGTGAGCGGGTGGCGCAAAAAATATTTAAAAGTTATTTTCTCAACAGACCACTTTATCTAATATAAATGAAATAATCTATTTAGTGATTGAAAATGGTTATTGACATACAGGAAGCATATAATCTCATGGAATTCCTGAAGAAACTAAAACCAGAAGCAGGTGTGCATATAGCTGAGCAAATAGTTGGAAAATTCAAAGGAATTATTCCCGAAGGCTCAAGTAGCGTAGATTTTTTGAAGAAGGTTCGTGAAAGTCAATATGACTAAAATATACATTGACACTAATATTTTTTTAATGTCTGGAATAAGGAGACAGACCTAAAGGGTGGTAATCGAAATGGCTGCGTTACATAAAAATATAGGAAGTTATTTTATAGTTCACATATATTCCATTCGTCTACATGCATAAACACAAGTTGCTTGAGGATTTAAAAAATAATCCTTAAAGAAGATGGCAGCGATGTATAAGTACGCAATAGAGATTTTTTATAGCGAGGAAGATGAGGGGTATATAGCCACCGTCCCTGAATTACCAGGATGTTCTGCTTTTGGGAATACCGAAGAAGAATCATTAGAAGAAGTTAAAATTGCAATGGAACTCTGGCTTAAAACAGCTCAAAAAGAAGGTACAAAAATACCACAACCTCATGGAAAAGAATTCCTCAAAGAACTCTTTGAAAAACAACACTTCCAGACTACTTATGGATAACTGGCGTAGAATTCATCAAGTATTTTTATCATGGATTCAGCAAAAGAACAGATGATCCACAGCATACACAATCAGCCAGATGATAGTTCATACGATGAAATCCTTAATGAGTTAGCCTTTTGCCTGATGATTGAACAAGGACTTGCTGTGCCGGTGAGCACAACCGCCTGTTCCTGTCCATCCACCGACCTGATGGACCACCGGCCGTTTGCCAATTCGCCTTCACAAATGTGGACCGAATCCTGGAGCTTTACCATCCTCATTCCACTGCCCCCTGTACCCTGCGATACAGGTTCGGTACATCATCGGCTTGACCATCATCGATCGGCGGCGCAGTCCATACCTTTCCCATGTTTAATAATCAATTTATCATGGATTTTTATTAGAGATTTTACCGTTAACTACTGTTTTTTTATTGTGGGACTATACACCATACCACAAACCACATTGGAGAGAAATACCTGATACATTACTTCAAATAAATGTGGAAGAATTTATCATAGAATACCTTCGTAATATTAACTAAAAACCAGGGGAATATCTCATAACTACAATCAAAGTTCCGCCGGAAAAAGAACCCGATTTCCTGATAAAAGGCATCAAGAAGAACGTATTCTTCCTGGGCCTTGTTAGTCTGTTCACTGATATTGCCAGTGAGATGCTCTACCTCATAGTCCCATTCTTCCTCACCCTTGTATTAGGTGTACCAATGGTAATAGTTGGCCTTATCGAAGGAGCCGCCGAAAGTACAGCCAGTATCCTGAAAGCAGTATCCGGCTGGTATTCAGATAAGACCACAAAGCGCAAACCATTCGTAGTCGCCGGATACAGCATCTCGGCAATCTCAAAACCCCTTATGGCACTGGCATACGGCTGGCCCCTGGTACTGATCGCCAGGCTTATGGACCGGACAGGGAAAGGACTGCGCACATCGGCCAGGGATGCACTGATAGCAGATTCCTCTGATGCCGCACACATGGGCCGGTCATTCGGACTGCACAGGTCAATGGATAACATAGGTGCTGTTGCAGGCCCGCTCATTGCGCTTGGGATACTCTACCTTTCAGGGGACAATTACCGACTGGTGTTCCTTGCCGCCTTCATACCCGGCCTGCTCAGCATCCTGTTAGTCACCTTTTTTGTATCAGAACGCAGGCGCCCGGTAACTGAGCGAATATCGTTCAAGATATCTGATTTTGGCAGGGACTATAAAGTATTTCTCTTAATAACAGCTATTTTCGCGTTGGGCAACTCAAGCAATGTGTTTTTGTTCCTGCGGGCAGAAAACCTTGGTTTTTCCTTTTACATGGTATTATTAAGTTATGTCCTGTTCAACATTGTATCTTCCCTGGGCGCATTTCCGCTGGGCACACTTTCAGACCGGTGGGGGCGGCGGAATATAATGAGTGCCGGCTTTATAGTCTTCGGGGTTGTGTACTTTGGATTTGCATGGGTACAACAGAGTATCTACATCTGGCTGCTTTTCATATTCTATGGTCTGTACGAAGCACTTACAGAAGGCATTGGAAAAGCCTATGTTGTGGATTTAGTTCCATCAGACAAAAGAGCAACTGCACTGGGGATATTTCATGCCGCTTCAGGGTTCATGATGCTCTTTGCCAGTATAATTGCAGGACTTTTATGGGATATTCTCGGCCCTTCTGCTCCATTTATCTACGGTAGTGCAGCAGCGGCCTTGTCTGCCCTGTTACTTGTCGTGCTTATGCCCGGTGATCACAGTTCGTCACAGGTCGCCAGAGTAGATTTATAGATGTACAAACAAATTATTTATTAAAATAATAAGGGGCTGGTTACAGTGCGGTTTATTAGATTTCGTAGATATGAAGTGGCTAAAAGATACACCAGGATAGTGGATACTCTCCTGAACTATGAGTTCGACCACATTGTAAACCAGTTAGGACTCAAGCCGCTTCAGTCTATACGCATAAGGATGAGGGCACAGAGATATAAAGGGAAATTGAGCGGACCTGAAAGGGCACGCCACGTCCTTGAAGAACTTGGACCTACCTATGTAAAACTGGGACAGATATTGAGTATGAGACCTGACCTGATCCCCATTGAGTACACAAAGGAATTTGAAAAGTTACAGGATACTGTTGCTCCCTTTGGTTTTACTGATGTGAAAAATATGATACGACAAGACCTGGGCGCATCCATTGAAGACCTGTTCATGTCCTTTGATACCCAGCCCATTGCCGCTGCGTCCATTGGTCAGGTACACAGGGCCCGGCTCCATGACAATACCGATGTTATTGTGAAAGTCCAGCGTCCGGATATTAAAAAAGTTATTGATGGTGATCTTGATCTCATGTACAGTTTTGCAGGGTTTGTAGAGGAACATGTACAAAATGCAAAATTGTACAGGCCGACCCAGCTGGTCGATGAGTTCTCAAGGTCGATCCTCAGGGAACTGGATTACAATCTGGAAGCGCAGAACACAGAACGCTTTTTTCACAATTTCAGGGACGACCCCCACATCCATATCCCTAAAGTTTATTGGGACCGTACAGGCGAGCATGTATTGACACTTGAGTATATCAAAGGCGTCAAGGCAACCGATTTTGATGCTATTGATGCCATGGGGTATAGTAGGGAAAGTATTGCCAATGCAGGTGCAAAGGCATTCTTAAAACAGGTATTCGAAGACGGGTTCTTTCATGCAGACATCCATCCGGGTAACGTACTCGTAATGGAAGACGGACGCATTGCATTACTTGATTTCGGAATGGTCGGGCATATCACGGATGATATCAAGAATGCACTTGTAGATGTACTTATTGCAATGACCGAATATGATATTGACCGGTTTATCGAGATCAGTTATGACTTTGGCATTACCTCAGAAAATGTAAATATACCTGCATTGAAACTGGACCTGCTTGACTTGCTTGATAAATATTACGGCAGGTCCCTGAAACAGCTCGACTGCGGTGTGGTAATGGGTGAAATAATGGCGCTTTTACGGCGGCATCAGGTAATGGTACCTTCAAACATTGCCCTGCTTTCAAAGGGGCTTATAACTATCGGGGGGTTCGGGGTGAAGATGGTACCGGATTTCAATATCACTGTGCTTATCGAACCTTATGCTAAAAGGTTGATAAAAAAACGCATGCGTCCCGACATTATTTTTAAAGATACCGTGAAAGATGCTTCAAACCTGATGCGTTATATGCACAAGATGCCGAGGCAGATTTCGCATATCCTCGATTACGCAGAAAAAGGGTATATGACTATACAATTCGAACACCAGGGGTTGAACAGGATAATTACCGGATTGGATGTGAGTAGTAACCGGTTATCATTCAGTATGATCCTGTCGGCTCTAATAATAGGCTCGGCCCTTATCATCCAGACAGGGATAGAACCCCATATATGGGGAATACCTGCGCTTGGCCTGATCGGTTTTTTGGTTACCGGTGTATTGGGGATGGGGCTGGTAATATATATTCTCAGGACCGGACATATCTGATTACCATACTACCTGCTAAAGTTCCTTTTTCATAATCAGGGCATCCTCGCCATCGATGTAGTATCCACGCTCCACCCATTCAGGTACAAATCCCCGTTTCATATAGAAATGCTGGGCAGGGATGTTGCTTATCCTAACCTCCAGTGTAGCCTCATTTGACCCATTATTTTTTAGGGTTTCACATATCTTATCCATTAACTGCGTACCTATCCCCATACCCCTGCACTCTTCTTTCACAGCCAGGGTAAAAACCCTGCCCCTTATCGGAATTGAAATAAAACCAACCACATATCCAGCGGTTTCCCCATCCATTATGGCCATATAGAACCCGTCCGGCACACTTTCATACAATTCCATGTAAACATAAGGGTCATGTTCACTGAAAACCTGCCGTTCTATTTCAATAACATCGTTGAAATCCTCTGGTTGGAATGGCCTGATAAATAACAAATATGACACCAATTAATTATTGCAGGTTTAACAGGTCAATCAGTTCCAGCCCATCTCCACCCAGGGTAGAAAGACGGTTTGATATTTCATCAACACTAATAAAAATCTCATTGCGGGTTCCATCTTTAATAATTTCCTTAATGACTATTTCTTCTTTTGTGAACCCATTATTTAATATTTCAGAAATAATATCCCCATACTGGGAAGTAATGATCTTAATTGAATCGAAAATTTCGTTACTTGCAATGGCATCCATTTCATCGATTTCTACAGATGTAAGGGTCTTTGAAACTATGTTTGCCTCATTATCAACATATTCCTTTATGCTCCGGGTAAGTTCTCTCAGCTTATAGAAATCAACCTGTGGTAACAGGTCTTCACTGGATGTGATATCTATTGCCGTCTCATCAATATACATGATACTGGCAAGTTTGATCTCTTCAGGGACTTTGATGTTGACTTTTTTTGTACCCTTTTTATTTTCCAGATCCAGCTGGAAATCACCATTGTTATATATTCTTTTAATGATATATTCAGAGATGTCCAGTTTCTTGATCCTGTTTCCTTTATGGATCAGGCCGCCCTTTGACCAGATCGGAATGGATATTTCATCAATGAATTTCTTAATCTGCAATGGAACTTCATTGTAGGTGATATCATAATTATATGAGAGACCGTTAATGTCCATCGTAATGCTCCCATTCATCTTTTCAGCACTGGTTGTGATAAGCTGTGTCTTATTCACATTATAGACCATGGACCATAAGAACGGTTCAAGTTCTGTGCGTATCTGCTCTGTCATCTGGTCAACTTCATCTTTTGAGCGGCGAATGAGGTCATCCAGGGCGATCTTCATCTGTTCCTTTTGCTTTTCAATAAAACTTGCACTTGTTTCATTGACCTTTGCCTTGCACTTCTCAACAGGTTCCAGCGGATAATTTTTTGACAGTTTTTCAAGAGAATCGTTCAGTTCTTTGTTGAATCTGGTCATTGCTGAGGACTCTTTTTCAAACCTTTCCTCTTCTTTTTTTATCTGGCTGTTTAACTCAATGGCCTTGTTTTCAATTGGGAGTATTTTCTCGATGAGATCAAGGAAATTGTTCAGGTCATCTATGAAGTTTTTTTGTACAGGCATCTCTTTAGAATTTTGGAACACAAATGTCATAGAAACCGAACTCTATAATTTAAGTAACTCTAATAGCTTAAAAACATTCCTGATTCAATAGTGGTTATTGATGCGGGAATATTCTTTATTTCAATTTCACTTTCACAAATTCCACCGGGTATATAAACATTTAGTTTGATTTTATAGTAAAAACGTATCCACTTCAAATCAGAGGGCAAAAATAATAGCTACAGAGAACACAGAGGATTTCTTCTCTGTGTCCTCTGTGCTCTCTGTGGCAGATAAATATAAACAATGATTTATACAAATTTTATTACCCTACTTTTTGAAAAAGCTACCTAGAGATTGTCGGAAAAGTACCTGAAAAGCGCCTAAATTGAAACTTCCAGAAATATTGTTTAACCTAAATCACTATGCTGCGCCCGGTCAAGTTTATACAGTAAAGCTGAAATATTCGAAAATAAGGCTTTTCCGACAATCTCACCTAAAAACCTTAAAATATCTCAACAAATGCTTGAAAGATTACCATGAAAGTGATCATACCTGCTGCCGGCACCGGAACACGCCTTTTCCCCCATACCCACACCAAGCCAAAACCTATGGTATATATTGCCGGCAAGCCCATTATCGGCCATATACTGGACCGGATGATCGACCTTGAACCTGAAGAGGTCATACTGATTGTCAGGTACAGGAAGGAACATTTGATATCGTATGTAGATGAGCATTACATTGATACATTTAACATACAATATTGAACAGAACAAAAGACAGAGGCTTGGTCATTCCATATACTTGACCAGGGAAGCAATAGGTGGTTCTGATATCATGATTGCCCTGGGAGATATGATATTCAAAGCCGGATACCTGGATTTCTATAAGCAGCATAAGAAAAAAGGGCATTGTTCGGGTTCTATCGGTGTAAGGGAAGTTGACGAACCGGAAAAATATAGTATTGTAGAACTGGAACAAAAATCATTATGTATTAAACACCTGGAGGAAAAAACCTTACATCCGGCATCGAACCTGGGTATTGCGGGTGTGTACTTTATCCAGGATACCCGGATGTTATTCGATGTACTGGACTGGATGCTTGAAAATACCATCCTAACGTGGGGAGAGTACCAGTTGACAGATGCATTGCAGGAGATGATCAAGCGCAGTAGCAAGTTCAAGACCTTTACTGTGTCAAGCTGGTACGATTGCGGTCATGCCGCGTCCCTGCTTGAGACGAACCGGGTACTTCTGGATGAAAAGGAAAATTCCAATGGCACCTATGATATCGTTGATTCGGTAATTATACATCTGGTAGCTATCGGGAATAATGTCAGGATAATGAATTCGGTTATAGGGCCTTATGCTTCTATTACAAGTGATACGATTATTAAGAATTCCATTATATCAAACAGTGTCATCGGGTCCAGAACGCATATCTCAAAGGTAAACCTGCAATCGTCTATTATTGATGATGATACCAACCTTGTGGGGAAACATAATTCATTAAATATCGGTGATTCGTCTTCAATTGAGTTTTAGAAGCATGTTAATAATTTCGACGGGTTATATAAATATATTATGACATGGGTCTAAAATTTATTAAAACTATTGATAAAGCTATTTTAAGTAAAATCAGTTTTATTTGATGGAAAAATCTAAATCAAAGGACTTAAAACGATCTTGGAGACTGAATCGTTGCATTCTTCGTAATGTCAACAATTTTACAGGTATTTGAGAAAAGGGGGTATCCACGAAAAACCTAAGACGATGAAGGTGGTAAAGGGATTCCATGACGAAAAGCCCCTACTACCCAATACCGGGCAAAGACTATCCACAGACAAGGACTCAATTCGTTGACTGGTTCCAGGATGATACTACCTGCGCCATGTTCTTGGAGCGTCTGCGTTGGCCGGATGGCTTCGTTTGCCCAAGATGCCAAGAGAAAACAAAACCACTTCGCACCATGCGAGGCCGGTTCACTTGCCTAGAATGTCGATATGAATCCACAAATCACCACTAGGACAATATTCCACTCGACAAAGACGCCGCTCCGAACATGGTTCGCTACCGTTTGGTACGTAACGAACCAGAAGCAGGGGACGAACGCGTTGGGCCTCCGGCGTGTCATGGGCTTCAAGAGCTACCAAACCGCATGGACTCATCTTCATAAGCTCCGGCGGGCGATGGTACGCCCAGACCGGGATCAACTCAATGGACGCGTGGAGATCGATGAGAGTTACCTTGGAGGTCACGAGGCAGGAGTCCGTGGTCGCCAGACCTAAAAGAAGGCAATCGTCGCGATCGCCGCTGAGAGCAAGGAGCAGCGAGGACTGGGCCGGATCCGCCTTCGAAGAGTTTCGGATGTGTCGGGAGCCAGCTTGGTTACTTTTGTGCAAGACATGGTAAAACCCGGGGCGACAGTACACACGGATGGATGGATCGCCTACAATGCGCTTGCAAGTCTCGGCTACCATCACGAAGTAACCATTCTGTCATCAAAAGGGGACCCTGCACACGTGTCAATGCCAGGTGCACATCGTGTAGCATCTTTACTCAAGCGATGGATTCTGGGAACGCATCATGGTTCCTTCGGAATGAAGCAATTTGATTACTATCTGGACGAATTCACATTCCGGTTCAACCGTCGGAAGTCAAAGTCGAGAGGGCTCCTCTTCTATCGCCTACTTGAACAGAGTGTCATAACGGCTCCTATCTCGTACAACTCCCTCGTACAAGACGGATCGTGATTGTAGGTTTTTCATGGATACCCCCGTTTAATGTATTGAATCCCATTATTACTGGTTGGTCGAATTATCACCGATCAGCAGTATCCAAAAAGATATTCAGCCAATTAGATCATATTGTCTGGAATATGCTCTGGAGATGGGCTAAGAGGAGACACCTAGATAAAGGTAATACCTGAATCGCTAATAAATATTGGCATTCTGAGGGAACTTGGAACGGGGTGTTTTCTACCGGAAAGAATAGATTGAAACTATTCTCGGACACGAAGATTGTTCAGTGTGATGGCTTGAAATTGGATAAGAACCCCTATATTGACCAAGACTATTTTGACTTACGGAACTGCTGCCCGATACTGAAAGGGTTATGAGACGCTTGAGAGGCATGAGGTTAAAGTCTCAAGTACCGTTCTGAGAAGAGGGAGAGCGAGTAATCGCTCTTCCTTATTCGGCGACATGATATCTTAGATATTATATAATTTAACAGTGAGATCCACCGCCGGCAGCACCCACCACCACCCGTGGCCGCCGCCTGCACACAGAGCATCCGGGCGCAGGCTGTGAGGTTGAGCGGAAAGGGCGGCCGGGTGGGTCAAGCCACACATAGCCCTTTCTTTTATTGTACAAACCGAAGGTTGTTTCCTATAATCAAATATATTTTCCTTTTAAAGAAGAGTTCATTATGTATTATAATAAAAAATTTTGAAATAACCGGATCATTCAGACCATAATCCAACAAATGATCTATATTATCCAGATTAACCTCTGATTGGGTAGCATGATTTATATATTCATATAAATTTAATTCAATTTCAATCTCATAAGTTCTTAATATTTCAATTCCATTCCGATAAAACATATTATCAAAATATTCTTTTGACAATGCTCTATTATGACTTCTATCTATTTGTTTTTCGAGTTTCTCAAAAAAGGTGTTCACTCTGTTATCTTCAT
>Ga0255420_10181_pt1 | contig 14054 bp, 14 predicted proteins | sample ANMaggSeSYBR02I3_FD_182630 | JGI IMG/M metagenome (GOLD analysis project Ga0255420, IMG submission 182630) | Sediment cell enrichment communities from methane seep in Santa Monica Basin, California, United Staets - ANME aggregate JGI... | ecosystem: Environmental > Aquatic > Marine > Cold seeps >...
TTCCCCCATTTGTTGCAGGGCGTCCATTGCCGCATAATTTATGGACCTTCTCCCATCACACCTGTATGATGACAGAGCCTCGTCCGGACCTTTCACATTTTCTTTATCTTGATAGGTTTCTGCCATTTTTTTATCCATTTCTATGATATTGTTGGATACTGCTACCGCTATAAATGCAAAAAATATGCCTATTATTACAAAGAATAATCTGCCGGATTCACATTCCCACATACACTTCCACGTATTTGATATTTTCATCCGGGATAGAGTCGATGGATGTGGGGGACATCAACGAATTGAGGGGCAAGTATGCAGCACGTTATAATTTTTCATTTAAGATCGAAGTGCCTCCAACTTACAGCAAGGTCGTGGGTACTTCTGAAGAGCTTGGCATATCTGCATCTATTCCTGTGACCATCAGGTTGAACGAGGTCGAAGAGATGCCGGGAACACTGACGGTAAAGATATGGGAGAAATAGTATGCAAATGATAAAAGATACCAGGGGTTTTTCCAGTTCCTTTGATGTTTTGCTATTTCTTATGCTGGTGTCGGTCAGTGCGGTACTGGTGTTACCTGCAATGGTGGACAATATCCAGTTATTGGCGCTGCACGATACCAATGCAGCCGGGCACAATTCACAGGTGATAAAGTCCCTGCAAAATGGAAGGGTAGATGATTTTTCCTATGCTGTGGCAGGCACCCAGATGGATAATCTAGTCAACGGGACCTTTGGCCCCGGTGCTGCGGATTCGGGTTTCTACCAGACTGGTAAGAAACTGGTGGCAGGACGGGAGATTAACCACAAGATATTTGCAGACCTTGCAAGCGAATCGGTGGCATCCCAGTTTACTATATACCATGCTGACAAATCTGTAAGGCTGAACCTGCTTACAGATGAGTACAGGGAGAATGTAGATGTACAAATGCGTGATTACCTTGAGATGCAAATAGGTGATAGATATAATTACAATGTTTCTGTCGTATGGCGGCCGTTTCGGGATGTGCCTATTGGAGGGGAAACGCATATGGGACCGGCGGTGCCAGATACTGCATATGTGGAGAGTAGATGGATCACTATGCCGTATCGTACTGAATTTACCAGGTATCATGTTGAGGGGTTGATCGCAGAGGAGCTAGATGCTATTGGTGTTAACCTTGGGAGCGCTAATGAGGTGCCAAGGGAAGAAACTGAAGAGCTGATCGCCGGACATATCAATGATGCAATAAACAAGACTGTGGATGAGGCAGTAGGGACGATAGTCAAGATGACTATTGAAAAGACTATCGAAAAGGCGCAGGCTGCTGTTAACCAGCAGATGGACAGTGTGGTTCCGGGTGACAATCCAGGTATTAGCGACATTATTATGGATGAGGTACTGGCTGGGTTAAAGGATGATCCGGCATTTATTGAAGATGCCAGCCTGGAGCTTAGCGAGCAAATTACAGGGTATATGCAGGAAGTGGCAAGGGAGGAGGTTCATGCTGTTATTGCGGGTGAGGTGGATGTGCTGGCATCTGGTATTACTGATCAGTGTGTAAGCAATGTTGCTATGGTTGATGAGGCAAAGGATGAAGTGCTGGATTATGTGTTTTCGAGGATCGATATCAGCAGGGCCAGGATGACGATGGCATTGTGGGATAAGAATTGGTGATGGTTTCTTGTGAGTATCATTGATTTGAGTTTTTTCAGTTTTATTCATGTAGCCTTTTGCAGATCAAGTTTTTCTGTAGAGGAAATCCAGATATATATTTTCCTATACATTTAAAAAATCATGCATAATTGTAAGGGCGCAGAAATCCCCGCACATAGTACACGGTCCTTTTTCAGGACACATACCTGATGCCTTTTCAGGCTCGATGGCATACTGCATCTGTCCGTCCCAGTCCATGACTGCCCTGTATCTTGCCAGTTCCATATCCTGTTGTTTAGCATCGAACTTGATAGAATCACCAATATGTGCAGCTATGCGAAATGCCACCAACCCCTCCCTCACATCATCCACAGTAGGCAGCCTCAAGTGTTCCGAGGGTGTGATATAGCACAGGTAATCCGCACCCGCACCCGCGGCTATGGATGCACCCACTGCACCTGCGATGTGGTCATAGCCCACTGCTATGTCGGTAGGTAGCGGTCCGGCCACGAACAGCGGGAAATCCCCTGCATCTTTGTGGTATCTGACGTATCCTGCCACCTCTGATGCACGTACATGCCCACCCATACCTTCCACAATTACCTGGACCCCGGCCTGGTTTGCCTGTCTGGCCAGTCTCATGTTTGTCAGCATCTCCTGGTGCTGAGGGGAATCGGGTGTATCATGGATGCAGCCGCTGCGCATGGTATTGCCCAGGGACAGTACCACATCATTCTCCTTCAGGGTTTCCAGAATATAATCGAAATTATCTATGAAAGGGTTACCACATTCATTAGTAAGCATGTAGACACTGGTAAAAGAGCCACCTTTTGAGACCATACCCATAATGCGGGGATGGCCTTTTAATTTCTCAATGCAGTCACGCTCGATACAGTGAAGGACCACAGAGCTGACGCCTTCACCTACTTGCTGACGGATATTATTCAACAGATGGTCTTCGGTCATCGAATAGATACCCTGTTGGGCCACTGACTGGTATATGGGGACCGTGGTTATAGGCAGGGAGGTATGCCGGTAGATGGAACGTCTTATTGCGGGAATGTCCCCACCCATTGACAGGTCGGTTAGTGTATCAGCTTTATATTTCTCTGCCACCATGGCCTTTTCAAGTTCTTCTTTAGGGTCGATCACTGCACTGGAAGTGCCGATGTTCACATTGACCTTGGTGGTGGCACCCTTGCCTATTGCCACTGAGACCGGGCTCCGGGTCATTATGACCAGACTCCCCCTGGCCACCCGGGCACGGATTACTTTCGTGTCGATACCTTCACGTGACGCCACAACTTCCATTTGTCTGGTAATAACGCCGTTTTTTGCCAGTTCTACTTGTGTTTTGCCTTTTTCCATTTGTCTCACTTACAATCGTCTCACTTATGGCTTACTTGAAAATAAATTAGATAAAACGACAGGTTATCAGCCATATTTAAATAAATAAAATTCAGACAGTCGTTTTGTTAATTTATTTTAGATAGGTTTTTTAATAATATAATTAATTTTAGACCCTTTTAAGTTTTCGGACTCTACTAAGCTCTTATAATTATTAGTTTCACTATAACAATCCCATACTCAATAATGACAGTGTTTAACTTGGAGGATGGTGTGGGGGTATGACTGTATGAGTGTTCAGGGATTACCTGTACTATTAGTACGGTTGTGACAAGAAAGTCATATCATGAATTGCAGAAATGCATCTCCCTCCATTCGTAGTGACCCTACTGTGACATGCATTATCAGTAATGGAATGTGTGATGCTAAAAGGACAACGTGGAAAAAACCAGAAACCTAATCCGGTCAATCTGCAAGGGAAAGGTCGTCATTGAGAAACGAAAGTTGAATTATCATAAGGGTTGTGGTGCACTTCACTAAGGACACTTATATTAATTATAACTGTCAAATTTAGGTAGAATACTTTAAATTTTTACACATGCTTTTAGTTTTGGGACAGCCTGTGCAATAGACTATCACAACATAAGCCATTAATAACCGAAAAACAATGAGTGTACAAGAATGTCGGATGACACTATCGCTAAAGAATGGCCTCCTGTACGGGGTGACTATACAGTGGTCGACCCCCATTCGCGGATTTGTGTAGCCACCCTTGCCAGTGACATGGAAGCGTTCCCTGATGTATGTATGGTAGGCAGTTGCAAGACAGAGAACCTGGGTATTGAGAAGATCATTATCAATACTATTTCAAATTCCAATATCAGGTTCATCTTAGTATGCGGTACCGAGTCAAGGGGACACCTTTCAGGTAACACACTTCTTGCAATACACAAAAACGGTATAGATGAGCAGGGCAGGATAATCGGATCAGACGGTGCAATTCCCTTTATAGAAAACATATCCCCTGAGGCCATTGAACGATTCAGGCAGCAGGTGGAACTAATTGACAGGCGAGGCCTTATTGAGACCGATAAGATCCTGGAATTGATCAATGAATACCGATCAAAGGGTAACCCCTTCCCTGAACCGCCGATGGTCCTTGAAACCAGGAAGAAAAAACAGAAGATCGAACGCAATATCACAGGCGGGGACATGATGATAGCTCCCGGAATCCTGATGGATTCAACATCTGGAGTCATATTTGCCGAGACCTGAAATAAAAAAACAGGACTGATCAACATATTCACATTCCAGAAAGTGCAGGAGATCGTAAATATCGCCAATATCAAGGTTGGCGGCCAGCCCGGCGAATACCCGACAGTACTGGCAGGCACTATATTCTACAACAAACACAGCATAGTCTCTGACCCTGACAAAGGTATCTTTGATGAGCTTGCTGCTGAGAAACTGATCAACAGGCAGCAGGAACTCTCTGATGAGACCGGCAATCCATGCATGGTGCACATCTATGCAGAGAGTGGTGATGCGGCAATGCGCTACCTGGACTTTGTGAGCAATGTGACCGATGCGCCCATTTTAATTGATTCTACTGAAAGCCGTGTGCGGATGGCTGCGGCCAGTTATGTCAGTGAGATCGGTCTGGCAGATAAAACTATTTACAACAGCCTGAATATGGCAGTGACCGAAAAAGAGATCGAGGCACTGACCTTATCTGATATGGATTCTGCCATCATCCTGGGCTTCAATGCAATGGATTCGAGCCTGGGCGGGCGTATGGAGCTGTTAGAGGACGGTGGAAAGGTATTGCCTCACGGTCTGCTTGAAACAGCAGATGAATGTGGCATCAAGAAGAAGCTCATTGACCCCAGCATTACTCCCATGGGAAACGGTGCCGGAGTAGCGCTCAGGATGACCATTGCTGCCAAGGCAAAATGGGGCCTTCCAGTGGGTTCTGGTATCCATAATGCCCCATCTGCATGGAACTGGCTTCGAAGTATTGGAAAAGAGGATAAACTTATTTACAAGATATGTGATATTGCATCCACTGGTATCCAGCAGATGGCAGCCGGTGACTTCATATTGTATGGCCCCATCGAAAATGCCAAATATACATTTCCACTGGCAGCCATGACTGATATCATGATCTCTGAAAGCGTGGCAGACATGGGGATAGAACCTGTGGAAGGTCACCCAATGTGGAAACTGGTTTGAATGAATCGATAATGGGGCATGTGAATATACCGATATGCATAAATTTCATATAGCATACTATGATATTAGTAGAACTTTATTAGTAGAACTTTGTTAATATAACTTCATTAATAGAAGTCTGGTTTTATTGGACGTGACATGTTGTGAAAAAGTTGGGATTCTTTAAGCGCAGGAAACTCAAGTCCGTGTTGAAAAAAACACAAAACGGATTGACAATACTTATCAGGAAAAACCCTACTGTAGATTCCCTGGCAAGTGCCTATGCCCTTACAAGGATTGCAGAACATTTCCATACCAATTCCAAATGCTATTATTCCGGCACCGTACACCATAAGGGCCTGCTAAATATAATGGGATCTGATATGGAACCTTTACCTGATGTGATCACAGATGAACTATCAGGCACTCTTGCTTTGGTGGATGTGGTTCCAAGTGAACTGCCTGAAGATGTCAGTGCTTTAATTGATGTCCCTGCGATAATCATCTCACATTCCAGTATGGCGACTAAGGATATCAAATGCCATTATAAGGATATAAGGGCAAATGTTGAAACAACTTCCACCATAATGGTCCAGCACTTCAGAAGCCTGAATGTACCAATAGATAGTACCATAGCAACCATATTCCTGTTCGCAATCAGAGACCGAACCAGGACTTTTTTAACCAACCTGAATAAACACGGACTTGAAGCATACCTATTTGTACTTGAACAAATGGACCATGATCTGCTCCTGAAATTAGAGAACCCTGCTGTAAAATCCGAGACATTTAATGATCTTGCAAAAGCACTGAATAACAGGGAGATAAAAAATACATACCTTTTAACCAATACCGGTTATATCAAAGACCCTGGTACTCTGCCAAAGGTGTGTAAATATATGCTTGACCTGGAGGGGATATCTACCGCCCTTGTCTATGCAGTGGACAGTTCTAATATATACGTATATGCAGCATCAAACAATATCGAGATCAACCTGACACACGTATTTAAAAAAGCATTTGGACACTGTGGTAATATAATCGGCAATTCGTCTTATGCATCCATTACCATTCCACTGGGGCTGTTTAGTGCAATTACCAGAAGCAGTAATAATACCGAGAGTAGAGAGTTAATGTTAGATACTATTAAAATTTCAATCTCATCAAGGTTCTCCAGGACCATTAAGGAAGGAGAAGGGAAACTGGAAAACGAATAACCTGCTTATTAGATAGAAAGGTAAGATCATCCACTAAATACGGTATCTACAGAACCCAGTCCAGGCCCACCTTTGCATTGTATACAGACCCCCCTTGTAGTATCAAAGCAATTGCTACATACGAGACGGCCACACAACTGGCATGTATACATTGTAGCCGAATGGTGACATATACTGCAGATTCCTTTTAATTCCAAGATATATCGCCATCTATTGTGGTTAATTGATATAATGTCAAATAATTGAATCCTAAAATATACTTCAGGATGCCTGGTATGGGGAGTAGAACTCTTCGATTATCCATTGGCTCAATTCATCTTCCCAGCTTTTGTCAATGTTTTTTTTGTCGACCAAGAGGGAAGATTTGTGTTCATCACGTCTTTCGATTTTACATTTCATGATATTCATACCATTATTTTATACATTGCGCTCTAAAAATCCAACATGTATTATGCCTTAAATAGTTGTCGATTTTTACTACAGTCATTGAAAAAAGGATATCCTGGTTTATTTACTTTTGATCAAAACAGGATCAAGAAAATGCTCACTTCGTTCGCATTTTCTAAGCCTGCATGAAAGTATGTACACTCCGATACGTTGAATAAGCAAAATGTGTGGTAATTACCACCCTCTGGTCTGCAGTATCTCCTGTTCGGTAATGCTGCTTACACTAATCCCTTTCATCTGGCCACCCAGACCCTTGGAAATCTCGGCCAGTACACCGGGATTGTCAAAGTTATTAACAGCTTCTACAATAGCTGAGGCCATCACGGCCGGTTTCTCGGATTTGAAAATACCACTGCCTACGAAAACACCATCAACACCCAGCTTCATCATCAATGCCGCATCTGCAGGGGTGGCAACACCCCCGGCTGCAAAGTTCACGACAGGAAGGCGCTGTCGTTGGGCGGTCTCCACAACCAGTTCGATCGGAGCCTCGATCTTACGGGCTAAGTGTTCAATTTCATGAAGGTCCATGCCTTTTAACTTAACAATCTGCTCATTGATCTGGCGCATGTGCCGCACAGCTTCACTCACATCACCAGTGCCTGCCTCGCCTTTAGTGCGTATCATGGCCGCTCCTTCGTGTATCCTGCGCAGGGCTTCACCCAGGTCCCGTGCTCCGCATACGAAGGGGATGGTGAAGTTCCTTTTATCTATGTGGTATTTATCGTCGGCTGGTGTAAGCACTTCTGACTCATCGATCATATCCGCGCCTAATGCTTCCAATATCTCAGCTTCCACAAAATGCCCGATGCGGGCTTTTGCCATGACAGGTATGGTGACAGAATCAATGATCTCGGCAATGATCTGCGGATCAGCCATCCGTGCCACTCCGCCAGTTTTCCTGATATCGGCCGGAACCATATGCAGGGCCATAACAGCAACAGCCCCGGCATCTTCTGATATATGTGCCTCTTTTGGGGAAGTTACATCCATGATGACCCCTCCCTTTTGCATTTTAGCAAACCCGCGTTTTAATAGTTCAGTACCGTGTCGTAATTTTTCAAGTTCCATTTTATCAACCTGCATTCTAAATGTAATTCATGCCTATTATCTTTATTTCTGGCAGCTAATTAAGTATAATTTCGAATACTCATGTAAGGATGTATCCATATAATTCAAGCTAAATCTAATATTATAAATGATAAAACTTGCTTTCTATTATCTTGAAAAAGTGCAAACGTTGTAAATTTATACAATCTGAAATATGAAATTCCATAATCACTTATTTTCACCATTTTATTTTGATTTTGCTTGTTCTTATATAACTATACCCCGCAGCTTTGCAGTGGTTGGCTGTGCCGTCGCAACGTTTGATAACTGCCTTTTACTAACCCTTACCTTTTCTCACTGCAACAGCAGCCCCGCGGTTAAAATCCTTCATTTCGGCTGCGCAAAGTAGCGCCTGTCCTGTTACCAGCAGGTTGTTTTGCCTGTCCATCAGCAGTACTTCATCCATGGCCCTGATAAAAGGGTCAACATCAACAACATGTTTGGCAAACAGGGTTTTGCCTTTAAGGACAAAAGGTACTGCATCTGCATGCACCGTGACCCTATATGCAGGCAATTCAAGGAAATCATGCAGGTGCATGGCACCTTCTTTACTCAATGTAAGGAGTCCGTCCCTGGCGCGTACAGTGGCGATCCTGGTCCTGTTAAAACTTACCTGCCTGATCCTGTTGGTTCTGGACATAAGAAACTCTGAATCGTCAGGGAACAGGGCACGACCTGCCCCCTTGCCAAACTGGAAATTAGCAATGGTCCTGACACGTTTAAGGTTGCTGGACATAAAACTCAATATTATAGCCCCTCAATGGCTGTTTTTACAAATTGCGATAATATCGCTCAATATGGCACTGGCAGTTTCCATTGACCCGGCCCCTTTTCCTGTCACACATACAGGACCTGCCATGTCAGTCTTTAACAGGGCTACGTTAAGTGTGCCTCCCACTGCAAGTGGATGTTGTTCAGGCACAAGTTTTGGTGAGACCATAATTTTGCCATTCTCACCGTCTTTCACCTCTCCGATAAGCTTGATAACCATTCCTTCGTCCCCTGCCAGGGTGAGGGCTTCAGGTGTGATCCTGGTGATGCCTGTAACCTCTACATCATCGTAGTTCACATCCATCCCGAAAATGGAATTTGCCAGTATGACAAGTTTACATGCGGCATCGATCCCCTCAACATCATAGGTAGGATCGGTTTCTGCATATCCCAGTTCCTGGGCCTCACCCAGCACGTGCTCGTAAGATAAGCCCTCATCTGTCATCCGGCTGAGTATGTAGTTGCAGGTACCGTTCAATATCCCTTCAATACCTTTGATCCTGTTGCCTGCCAGGGCATCATGTGCCAGGTTCAATATTGGCATGGCACCGCCCACTGTCGCTTCATACCTGAAATGGACAGCATTCCTTTTTGATTCATCACATAACTGGTTGTACTTTAGTGCTAGTGGACCTTTATTTGATGTCACCACATGCCGCCCATGCCTGAATGCCTCCAGCATATAGGTAAGACCAGGTTCCCCGTCATCTATATTTGTAGGGGTAACTTCCACTACCAGTTCATGATCCACATCCCTGATCACTTCAAATGACATAACACCAGATGTAGCAACCGAGCCGGATTCCTTTTTCCTTTCCAGTGCAGCCTCAAGGTCAACTCCATCAAGGTCGATGCATGCACCCCGGCTGTCAGATATTGCCACTACTTTGAGGTTTAAACCCGCACTTTCCAGGTAATCATGTTTTTGTAATAAAGCATTGGCTACGCCCTGGCCTACTGCCCCGAACCCGATTATGGAAAGTCTTGTGGTCTTCATTTTTTCACCGACAGGTCATCCTTTTCTATGGGTTCTATGACAAGCAGGTCCTTTTCCGAGGCAACCCGTCTTAATATATCCAGAGCTTTACCAAGCTGTGCCACGCCTACTGCATTTATAACCAGGGATGCTGATGAGGGTTTATTGATCCCGGGCATGGATATTGACAGGTTCACTACTTCGGCAAAGCCTGTGCTGTCGATCTGGTCAATGGTATCACCCATGTCACTGTGGACTATGTGCCCTATAAGGATGACTGTCACTTCTTCGTACATTAGTTTTTTTCCCACACTTACTATACGGACCCCTCCCTTTTCCAGGTCGGTAATGATATCATCCAATTTACCATTGGTCAACTGGAAAACGACCTGCACAGGTATGGCACCACTGGGTGTGTGCTGGTCGTGGTGGTGCAGGACACTCATTATATTGGCACCAATCATTGAAAGTGGTTTGAGGGCCTGGACAAGCTGTCCGGGTCTGTCCTTCAACTCAAGGTCCATTGAAACGATCATAGAATATATTCCTGGGAAACATTTTAGGCATTTAAGCCTATGGCGTTAAAATTTGATTCATTTACGCCCTTGTCAGTATTAAGCGTTTTGTGTATTTGGTTTTTCAACATATAGGAAAGTATAAACGCATTTCGATATCGATATAGGTAATTTTCTTAGTTTCAATCAAATCTTTTAAAAGGATATACAGGATTGGATCGTATCCTGTCAATCCCGTCCAAAAATTCCATTTTCTTGAAGACGCGGATTACAGAGGGGATGTTACACCAAATTCTCGCACAAAGTCAAATCCGTGTAAATCGGTGTTAATACATGTCTTAAATCACTTGAAAATTACAGTGCCATTCAATATATTTGCTCTGAAAATAGCATTTTCATACTCATGGGTGTCCTAACGGTGCATGAAGATTTATCTTCGTCGTTATACCCCGCAGCTCTGCTGCGGTTGGGTGTGCCGGCGCAACGTTTGACTTGTAAAATCATCCCTCACTTAAACCTTAATATCCTCTTATATTCCTTTTTACTGAGTTGAAAACCCACTGCCATGAGATCATCAATTGTCGTCTTAAGGTCTAGTTTTCCATCCTCATGTGCCAGCAGCAAAATACCCATTGTTCCTGTGATCTTTAAACCCAGTGACTCTGCAGTTCTTCTTCCATCGCCATCATCAATTATCAGCAGAGCATCTTTTTCCCGTGCCAGCACAATAGCTTCTGCCTCCCCTTTGTCCAGGGTTATACTCAGAGATTCAACCGCGATCTTATTTCCTGCGTTTCCAACTTTGATCCACTCTGCAGATGCTACCTCCTCCGCACCCGACAGATTTTTTCCCCGTGTTACTACCTCATCAAAGACCTCTTTGGGAATGTGGATTTCTCCAAAGTATTCCCTCAATAAACCAAATTTGTTTATCCTCGAAAGTGCGATCAAGGGAGTTGAATCTGATACAACTATCATCTGCCCATAACTTCTTTTAAAGTCTTCAAATCCTTTTTCGCATCTTCAGCAGTATAATCCACTGGCACTCCCCTTTCATTCAGCAGCATTAACATCTCCCACTTATTCCTTACGCCTGCGACCTCCGCTGCTTTTCCAAGGGACAGCTTTTTCTCTCTGTAAAGCTCCACTGCCAGTGAACGCCTTATGAACAGATCCAGCTCATTTTCACTGGTTTTTGTCGCTGCCAGAAAAGAACCCGGCAGATTAACCCTCGCTTTAACAACTTGCATTTTCATCACCAAATTTTTCCATATTTATATTTATTTTAATCTATTTCCTCATAATATGTTATGTCTACAGCCTATAACACCACTTCATCCATTCCACTGTTCTTCTGATACTTTCTTCCGAAGTAATCCTTAGGTCATGTTTCAAGTCTTTTATTGCTTTTGAACAATTGATCGTCTTAATATTTGTAGTAAATGGTTCTGCTTCCTTATAAGTCAGATTCGAATCATCATTTCCAACAGTGTTAAGGATTATAATGGATGCATACAGTCTAAAGGAAGGCTTCATAATCAGCAGGTCCCTGGATGTCATTAAAAAAGTTCATCAATGAAAATTTTATTTTATCCAGTTCTACATCAATGATCTCCTCACGTTCATCCTGTGGAAATTCATTAAATACCGAATATTTTTTCCACTGCCGAGGTGATGAGGTAGTGAACCTGCCGTCCAGCAGGATCCGTACACCATGGTCAGTCGGGGAGCGAATGACCCGACCCATTGCCTGCCTGATCTTACGTATGGCAGGCACCTGGATAGCATAATCCCAGCCGTGTCCGGCAAATTCATGCTCATAAGCGGATTCAATGGCCCGCATACGATCGTTCAGGGCAGGGTAGCCAACCCCTACGATCACAACAGTCCTGCCCCGCTCCTCTTTGTAATCTACACCTTCGGTCAGGGTACCCCACAGGTAAGAAAATATCACGGCCTTATGGCCTGATTCACCTATCCGGAAGAACTCCTCCCTGATCTGCCTGGAAGATGTACCGACCTCGTCCAGGTATACGGGTATATCGGTGGTGATGCGATCCTTATACATCAGGGCTTCATGATAACTCTGGAAGAACACCAGTATATTCCCCCTGCTGCAGTGGATGATATCGTTAAGCGCATGGGTAACCTGTTCGACTATTATGGGATCGTCCCTGTTCCTGGCGAAGAGGGGCGGTATATTAGTGGCAATGGTGAGCCTGTTATCTTCAGGGAATGTAAGGCCGAATGCTATTTCCACCACCTGCCTGTTGATGGCCAGTGAGGCACCCATAACAGAAAAAGGCTGGAGGGTAGCAGACATGAGGATGGAGGAGTATACTGAACTAAACAGCGGTGCGGTAATGTTTCTCGGGATACACGAAACCAGTTCTATCCTGCCTTCCATTTCACCGTCCTGCATTTTCAGGTTAAGTATTGGATAATAGATAGGGTCTGCTGCATGTTCAAGGTAGAACCTGGCAAACTCGGCACTGCGCAGCAGCTGGGACCTTTTGCGCCGTCCTGCATGTCCGCTTTTATATTGGTCTTTATAAAAATCATCCAGGAATTGCCCCAGTTCAACTGCTTCTTCAAGGAGGTCACCCAGGTCGGTTATGCCTGCCTCTTCCACATGTTCCAGTAAACGACGCAGGAAATAGTCATTCCTGTGTTTTGGATCACAGATGCTTACATCTTTCCATGTGCCGCCCAGGCGCTCCCGTTCACCGAACTCCAGTCTTGACTCGTATGTATCCTTTAAATGCAGGTGCATAGTCTTGAAGAACACCTCCATATCCCTGATGCGATATGAATCGTTCCTGCTCACGGCCTCGTTGGCAGTCACTTCCTCATATGCATGCTGTAAGCTGAATTCGGGCAGCATCATGGATGAGTGGCTCCTGGCAGCAGATTCGATGTTATGGGCCTCATCAAAGATCATTATTACATCATCCAGCCCCCTGTCGATCCAGCCCAGCAGGTTGCTTAAGATGTCAAAGTTCAGGATATGGTGATAGTTGCAGATTATCAAATCGGCATGTATCATCTGGCGTTTGACCAGTTCATAACTGCACATTCCTCTTTCATATGCCCATTCGTTTAAATCCTCTGGTGTGCGTACATCTTCATAATACCATTCAGAAAAATCCTCGATATCAGATATTGCAACTTTATACAGGTATGAGCAGTGCCGGTCACGAAGTTCCCTCACACGTTTTTCCAGTTCATCCATTTCACCGGGCATTGTCCTGCCAGATCCTGATACTGCTTTATCCGGTCCCGGTTCAAATTCCTGCTGCAAATCAAGGCGCGATTTCATTTCAGTGATCTCCCGCTCTTTTCCTATCAATTCATAGGTATTTTCCCTTAGCACACTGCAGGTCTCGTAGTCCTCATCCCTGGGGCACATGTGCTTTTTCCCTTTCAGGATTGCTACTTTTATATCCTGCTTCTGCCTGATCTCCCTTGATTCTTCAATGAACTGAAGCATCTGCTGGTGAACATTGGTGGCAATGATGACCACCTTTCCCAGTTTCCGGGCTGCCACCAGGGATGGGACAAGGGCACTTAAGGTTTTTCCGGTCCCACAGGCACCTTCAAACATTATTATCTTCCTGTCCTGGATGGCTTTATAAATTGAATTCATTGCTTCTTCCTGATTTGGGTAACAGGAGGGCTTGGGGAAGAAATTCATGAGGCTGGAAGTCATCAAAGTAACATTCCTATTACCCTTTAAATATGGTTGGTAACCGGACTGGAAAAGTCATGCTTATCATAATAATATATGAAATTATTGTATCTATTTCAAAAAGCAGGGTAAAATGCATA
>Ga0255420_10176_pt1 | contig 14048 bp, 18 predicted proteins | sample ANMaggSeSYBR02I3_FD_182630 | JGI IMG/M metagenome (GOLD analysis project Ga0255420, IMG submission 182630) | Sediment cell enrichment communities from methane seep in Santa Monica Basin, California, United Staets - ANME aggregate JGI... | ecosystem: Environmental > Aquatic > Marine > Cold seeps >...
CCCGCAGTCCCATGTTTCCTGATTGGCTTTACCCTGCCGCATGAACTGAACAAAATCATCAGGAGTAATCAGAAAGAGTGTTACAGTCTCTTGTTTAAAGCCTCCTCCGCAGCAATCAGAAAACTTGCTGCTGATCCCCGTCGTCTTGGGGCACTGCCTGGTATGGTTGGTGTTCTTCACACATGGGGGCGGAACATGTCTAACCACCCTCATATTCACTATGTGGTTCCAAGTGGTGGAATTGATAAGAACGGTAAATGGATTCGTACGCCATACAAACAGAAATACTTCCTGCCAGAGAAGGCTGTCTCGCCTATCTTTCGTGCAAAGTTCAGAGATGGGATGAAAGCTCTCGGGCTTTATGATGCTGTACCCAAAGCGGTATGGAAGAAAAACTGGGTTGTAGACTGCAAGCGTGTCGGAAAGGGACCTGAGGTAATCAAGTATCTGTCACGCTACATCTACCGTGTGGCAATCACGAACAACCACTTTCATTTCGATGGATCAACCATAATTCACGCAGTAATTGAAGAGTACGCCTTGGCAATGGTACATAGCGATCCTTGCCTCCTTTACCGTTGCGTACATGGACAACCATCCGGGCACTGTCTATATCACAAATCTGTAGTCTGGTACCCTCACCAACACGCAATCCCAGAGAGTAGATTGTTTCAAAACAAGCCCTGTAACGAAAGAACCTCACATTCTTCATTATGGTGATAACCTCTTTGCGAGAGAGGATTACCGGTAGCTTTTTCACCGCTCTGACATATGATTCCTGAGTTCGGGCACTCAATCCAGCAAGCTGGATATCTTCGATCATTCTCTTCTGTAATGCTGTCATGGCATACTCCTTAATGACGGCAACGCTTGATTGCGTCATCTTTAGGGAGTATGCTACTGAGGATGCATGTTGGTTTTATCTGCGCGGTACGCGCTTAGTTCAACAACAAAATGCAGCAGAGCTGCGCTGTGGTACTGAAATCAAGGTTTCGCAGCTTGCTGATTTAGAGCGTTCAAAGACTTTTGAAGACCTGCTATTTTAGGTGACCAATTGGAGGAATCCTTGTGCCTCCTTTTGTAAAAAGGCATGCAACTTTGCCATGATTTCTATTTCGAGTGTGTTGCTGCGTTAATGGAAAGACATTTTCCTGAAATCCTTTATTCAGCGGCACGATTGGGTGGTGGATCTGATGTCCTAGGTTTTGATAACCACCGATCCCCCGACTATGATTAGGGTCCTCAGGTTGATTTGTTTTTTTCAACAAGAGACTTCGAAGCAGTGGGAGACAGTGTCTATGACGTTCTCTCAAAGAAGCTGCCATTTGCTTTCAAGGGATTCTCCACTCATTTTGTTGATGATTACTTAATGGGCAATATTAGCAAATACCCAATCATTCATCGGGTACGTACTCACTCAGTTGATTCCTACTTCACACATTATATTGGATTCAACCCAGCAAACGGGATCTCAGAGATTGATTGGCTGCGCACCCCAGAACAGAAATTGAGGACCATCCAGAGTGGTAAAATTTTCCATGATGGACTCTCGGCTCTCCAAGAAATCAAGAATAAACTCAAATGGTATCCTGATGATATCTGGTATTACATATTGGCGTGTCAGTGGAGACGAATAGACCAAGAAGAGCCCTTTGTCGCACGATGCGGTGATGTTGGAAATGAACTTGGTTCCAGAGTAGTGGCATCTAGACAAGTGAAGGAGATAATGCACCTTTGCTTCTACCTGGAAAAGGAGTTCGCTCCGTATTCGAAGTGGTTCGGCACTGCCTTCAGTAGATTGCTATGTGCGCGGACTATTGCACCGATCTTGAATAATTTCAAACGGATCGTTGAGCAAAGAGACTGGGACATCTCTGTACCCCTCAGGCCAAGTGTACGAATAGTATCCATCAGTACATATCCAATGGACGAGAACCATAGACGCAAGTTGTTGACTTTCATGAAGTGACTGCTTGTTCTGTCTGCAAAAAGGCAGAGCTGTTGTTCCTTGATTCTGTTTTCCATTTCGCCGCGACCACAATAAGTGATTTCGTAAAGTTCTTTTGCTTCATATTTTGTGTCAGGATAATTAGTGACTACAAATCTCGGATTCGGTCTTTTGTACAAATACTCTGCTTTTGCTATTACTCTGCGCCTTTTGCAACAGCCATTTCCCTGCTGATAATACCATTCAGGATATTGTTCTTTGCCAGACCGAGCAGATAATAAATCCTGTTCTTCTCTGCTTCGCACCATTCCATTATCTCTCTTCGACAAAAACCACTGTCTCCACGGAGAAGAATTTCTACTCCTGGAAACTTCTTTCTAAGAATCGGTACGATTCTCTCAAGATGGGCAATAACACCACAGGCCGGTTCAGGCTTGATAGTACGGAGGTCAGAAACAATCAAATGATCGTTTATGAAAAAGTAAAGAGGGGTGTAACAGGTGTTATCATAGTAGGCGTGAAATTTACACTTCCTGTTTCCCGTGTACAATGTCATCGGTTGAATCAACATCTATGATTAACCTGTTGGGTACTCCTTCTCGCTCAAGTAGATCCAGAGAGATGTTCGTTTTTGTCTGCTCAATTTTATCAAAATCACAAGTAATCTTCTGATAACGACTTGGCTTCTCCAATTCGCGATTACCAAGCTCCAATATCACTTTTCTTTTTTCTGCTGCTACCCGCTGGATCATTGTGCCCCAACATTGCTGCAAAAGCCGGATCTTTACGCAAGTTATCATGATCATTGAGATCCTCGTACCCAAGACAAAGACCGTAGATAATCTGTTTGAGCATGGATTCGAGGGAATGTTCCACAAATCGCTGGTCTCTGGAATCAGTAAATGCTTCAGAAACTTCCTTGACTATTTTGAGCCCCTTATCAACCTCACGAAGTAACATTCCGTCTGCATCTGAAGTCATGGTACCACCGGAGAAATCTGCACGATTTTTCTGTTTTTCAGCCCTGGATATTCAAAAGACATTTGGTTATTATTCGCTGCAGACTGTGACATTTTGAAGCTCCTCTTTGTTTAGTGTAAGTCGTTGCGTCACAACTATTATACTACAATTTGGAGCTTCTTTCAAGGGCTAATTGTGATGGATTCGAGCTAAGAGCGAACAATCCAAATGAACTAGAATAGCGTGCTGTGTCGTCATTAAACGACCTAGCACTATCTACTTATTTGCATTCGGTTCAAAAGTGAATTTGGGGCAATTCGCTAAGTTAAATTAAGATGCCAAAAACAGATCAAGCAATAATTCTGGTTACAATCATTGGTTTGAAACCCTTTGTTGCGTGCTAACTGAAAAAATATTTGTGACTCTGGATCTCAAGGGCTCGATCCTGAAAGACAGTAAGGTCTTTGATTCTGACGCCTATGACTTCTATACAAAGCAAATAGAAACCTTACCGGCTTTGGATTTGTCTGAATTGTTATTGGAGTATCTTGATTCACAAAGGAGCAAACAATCGTAGAACGAACCATTGCATCAACCAGTCACTGCCATTATGGGGTAGAGCCTGGCGAGCCGGGTATCTAACTGAAGTTCTTCAGAAATCCTTAAATAAGAAATATCACAAACTATACGGCCAAGTCGCCTGTTATGTTTCCTGAGAGAAAAGGAGGACACAACATGAATGTTGACCGCATTGAAAATGACTTGTTTAACTACAGATTCCCAGAGGAAGAGGGGTTCCTGTACGGATTCAATCTGTATGCACTGCTGAGCGGAAAAGATGTGATGCTGATTGATTCAGCTTTCCGCAGCCAGGCAAAACAGGTGGAAAAAGACCTTACATCAAAAGGACTCATACTGACACATGTGCTTCTAACCCACTTCCACCCGGATCATGCGGCGGGGCTTCTAGCTCTGGACCGGGATATTACCGTACTGGGCAGCCCTGAGTACAAGAAAACTCTTACGAAAGACATACCGCAGACTGTTACCCCTGTGTCTTTTTCTGATGGTTTCAAGTTTGGAGAGTTCAATCTCTCTTTCACCCCGGCACCCGGTCATTCAGCATGCAGTATTCTCATTGATATCAACGGAAAGTATCTCCATGCCGGCGATAACATTATGAGCCGTTACGATGGGAAAGCCATACTGCCATGGGTCGAATTCCATGAACTTGCAAAGCATATTCCCTCACTTGAAATGCTGAAAGAAATGAGCAGAGACCGAGTTCTTCTGAGCCACGGGCCAGAACTCCCCGGCGAAGAAGATGTCACCCGGGCAATAGACGACAGACTCTGTTATCTGAAAACAGTGTTGAGCAGTGGAGGAAAATGCACTTTTGAAGAAGCTGTTTCCGGCTGTTCCTGCGATTACGTTGGCAAAGAGTTCTTTGAGCAACTTGTAGCAGGTTCAGTTAACTGAACTCAACTCTTTGAGGAAGTATTCTTTGTTCCCTGTATCTTCAATGCTTTCTGAAGCGACCTTTGCCATCTTTATGAAGATGTCTCTTTTTCTGGAGTTATCCAGGGCATGGTGAGCTCTGGCGAGGGCTTCGCAGGCAAATGCCATGTCAAAATCACCTATCCCCTTTTCTTTGCAGATATCGTGGCAGTATTGAGCATGATGAAGAGCCGATTCTCCAAGGCCAAGAACTGAATACACCCTTGATATCTGCCACTCCCCTCTCTGGAGTTCCAGAGATGTTCCTGTTTCACCCCAGTGAAAACGGGAGGCATGGGCTGTGTGGATCATTCTGAAATTGTCATCTTCCGTACGATCCTTTTTGTCAAGAAGATCCCATGTTGCATTGAAACAATCAACCGCAAGTTTGCGGTGGATTTTCTTCAGATCGTCAGTCATCATTGCTCCTCCACTTGCTTGAATGAAATAATGTCTTCAGGATTTTCAGCAAGTATCACTCGCACCGGAGATCCGTCAGACCCGGTAATTTTCAGAGGGAAGGCCATAACAATGTACTCTCCCGATGCCACCTCCCCAAGTTCCAGATTCTCAATTATTGGAATACCGGCACCAAGTACTATAGCGTGGGCATCCATCAGATCTCCATGGTCAATGGAGATTGAAGAAGTTCCTATGAGAACCATACCACCTTTTACAAGCTCTTCAGCCTCATGGGGAGTAACAGGTTTATCAAGCAGAACAGCTTTGCCTGCGGGATCTCCTGATATCTTCACCAGAGCGGGAACAATAAAGGGGAAAAAATCATCAACTGCTTTCCCGTTTTTGAATCGGTGTCTTGGTGCATCCATATGAGTGCCTGTGTGCAGAGACATTGTTACCTTCGATGAAGTGAAATCCCCTGTCTCTGTTGTTACCCGTTCAAAGGGCGTATCTCCCGGCCACACATTTATTCCATTGTAAAGAGGTTTTGTTACATCAATCAGCATAGTCGCACCAGCCTTTGAAAACGCATCCGCTGCATTTTGGATTACGGGGAAGACATATTCGCTGCCCGAATCTTACAAAAATGTGGTTAAGAGGAATCCATAGTTCTTCAGGGAAATACTCCATAAGAGCTTTTTCTGATTCTTCTGGAGATGCTGTCTTGATTATTCCCATTCTGTTGCTGATCCGATGTACATGAACATCAACGCAAATTGCCGGAATCTTAAAAGCCATGGAAAGAACATAGGCTGCGGTCTTACCGCCAACACCCGGCAGCGATTCCAGTGCTTTGCGATTCCTGGGGATTTCTCCATTGTAGTCTCGAAGAAGAATCTCCGCAGTCTTTTTCAGTTGAATCGCTTTTCTGTTAAAAAATCCTGCGGGATGAAGCAGTTCTGCCAGCTCTTCCACTGGAATGGCCGCCAACTCTACCGGAGAAGGCGCTGCGGCAAGAACCTGTCTGGTAACAACCTCTGTGACGGCATCACGAGTTCTAAGGCTGATAACTGTGCCTACCAGAACAAAGAAAGGATCAGCTCCTGCCACAAGAGGGGACGGTAAACCAGCCTCTCCAATGCTCTGAGACATTGTCTTCAGCAGTTTTCGAGGGGTAACACCTCCAATCATTTTACTTTTATAAATCGCAGGGAATTACCTTTTTTCAGTGCCATGGCAAGTTTACCTGTAAGCAGGTCAACAAGATCCGGTCCCAGTGCCTCCTTGCGCCACCCGGTAAGGTCTTTTCTGGTCATGAACTGTTCCAGATTCTTCGGAGGATTTCCCAGGATAGACTCAAAACTTTCTCTGGGCAGAAGCAGGGCGGGAGAAAGGTCAAGAGACTTGGATTTCATTTTCAGAAAGATACGGAGTATGTCTTTCCTTGCAGTATAGCCCCAGTCGTGCGTGGGCAGTACAAGCGTTGGTACATCCTCTGGCGGATCTTTTCTGCATCTGTTTACCTCTTCAACCACCGCTTCCCCGTACTTTTCCACAAACCCTCCCGGAAGTGCCCGAAGACTTCGAATGGTATCCGGATTCTTTGGTACCAGTACCGCCAGACGGCACAGAAGATGATCTCTGCCTACATAAAACCTTGGACGATTCATCTCTCTTGCAGTGTCTTCCCGCCAGTTGACAAGCCTCCATAGCAGAGGGAAATTTACTCTCTTTACCTTGCCAGCAGATCTGGCTTTGCTGAAAAGGCGTTCCCGTGAAATGGCATATGTTGAAGATTCGAGAAGTGATTCCGATTCTCCCTCGAACCAGTGAGTTCTTCCCTTCTTCTTCAAGCCAGACGCCAGAACATCGTGTACTTTTACAAGATGCCTTACATCATCAAGGGCATACTCAAGCTGACCTTCTGCAAGAGGCCGGGCGGACCAGTCGCTCATTGAGTACTTCTTTCTGGATTGAACTCCGCATACCGAGTGAACCAGATTAACAAGGCTGATCTGTTCGCCATACCCAAGAAAAGCGGCAGCTATCTGGGAATCAAAAAGATTCGCTACTCTGAATTCCGGAATATCGTTAAAGAGAATCGCAAGATCATTCCGGGCACTGTGCAGAACCTTCACTATCTCCTTGTCTGCAAAAAGCTCGGCAAGAGGAGTAAGATCTTTTACCGCAAGCGGATCAACTGCTACCGGTCCAATACCGTCAGCTGCAAGCTGTATCAGAAATAGATCAGGCCAGTACTTTTTTTCGCAGTGGAATTCGGTATCAAGGGCAACTACCGGTTTCCTGCGAATATCTTTCATCAGGTTGTTGAATGTCTCCTGATCTTCAATCAGGTTCGGGTATGTCGTCACTGTTCCTCTGCCATTTCGGAAGATTCTTCGTGGAATGGACAATAAATTTCTCCATCTCTTAGTTCGTAGTACTTGTATCCATTGTCGGGACATCGGTAGCCACCCCTTCTTCCATATTCTTCACCACTAATGATGAACATTTCCTCAAGGGTTTCCGGGTAATTGTATCCCGCCTCAAGATATTCACTAAGTTCAAGCGCTACAGAATCTCTTCTCAGAGAGCAGGCGTCTGAACTGATTATTATCCCTTCGCCAAGATGACCTTCCGGACAAACTACGGTACCTGTCTCAACATCATATTCGTAGGGTATTCCAGAGACAGGACAGTGCCCTTCAGGATCTATCAGGGCATTTGCGTGACAGAGCATAACCGCGGAACCAAGAATATTGTCAAGAGCGGTATCGTGTGTTACGCGGATACCATTTTCAGTGGAGAACCAGACAACTCTACTACCGGAATCCCCGGCAGAACCAATCATCCGGAGCCCCCTGGCATCTGAACCATCATATCTGAAATCAGAGGGAACAGCAGTTCCCTCCAGCCTGCTGAGAAATTCCTTTGACAACCCCTCAGCAGTTTCTGGAGTCATCATGGACATAGCTTCCTGTGCATGCCCTGTACTCAGTGCCTGCGAGTAAGCCTCCGCGGTGTTTCTCAGCTTCATTCCAATACTGTAAGGTCTGGCAATCAAAGCAAAAATGACAGCAAGAAACGGAATGGGAACTAAGAACAAAAACCTTCTCATCCAGTCCTTCTTCCGGAATCGGGATCCCCCGAGCCGGAATCTCTGGAATCTGTAGAGCTGGTTCTACCACCCGTTCCAAGGTTGAAGATGTCTCCCATATCAAATCCTATGCCGCTGACAACAATCCCCCATTCCTTATTCACATTCTCGCCACTGAGGCGGTAGTAGATATCCACTTCAAGTTTCAGCTGGGAGTTGTCCAGTTCAATGCCTGTACGAAGATCCACATGAGAAACCTCACTGCCGGAGATTTCCTCAGAGTCTACTTCCGTTTCTCCTCTGGTAGCCATCTCAAGCCCTGCGTGGAAATTCAACTCGCGGTTCACTGGAAGAATCAATCTGGCTTCACCTCTAAGCTCTGTACCAGGTGAAGTATCCGCAGAATCACGCGGCGCTCCAGGCACCTGATCCCATGCGGTAAAGTAATGACGCAATCCTCCGGAAACCTGCAACCTGGGACCGGAGAGAGTTCCGGATACGGGAATCAGAAATGTTGCTGACGCTTCAACAGCAACATGTCTGTCGCTTTCTGTGTAGTCTCCTGTGTCAAGAGTACCTTTTAAGGTAGGGCGAATAGCTCCACGCAGAAGGAAATGAGGATCCCTGCTCATCCATCCGTCCAGACATATCCAAGGATCGGCTATGCCCACACCGGTTGTATCTCCCGGGCCAGCAAGTTGAAGAAATGCCGGGATAATCAAACTGATGGTATGACTGGATGTAAGGCCGTATCTGCCTGCCCAAAGAAATCTAACCACACCAAACCCTTCTCTGTGGTCGTACAGACTGTCAAAACCAAGTGTATCAGTCTCCCAGTACTGGCTGAAACCAAAATATCCCAGACCAAAGTCGCTGGATGTACCGGTTACAGGAAGAACTTCGCTGAGATAACTGTAGGAAAGGGGATCCCAGGCCAGGGCGACCGCCACAAAGAATACAAGCAAAAACAGAATTGTTCTCATTAAATTAATTCCTCTCTGTTTACCGCAGAATTATAAAACTCTCAGGACACATCGCAATTGCCACTCTGCTCACTGTTTCTAAATTTACGACACAGCAACAGGCTGGTCCTTTACTACAAAGTTGAATCATTTCCTCAATGGTGTTGATTCCGCCGCAGAATACTGCCTCAACAGAACCATCAGGCATGTTGAACACTTCGCCTCCAAGACCAAGGCGTTGTGCGTGTTTCAGTGTCCAGAATCTGAAGCCAACACCCTGCACCCTTCCTTCGGCCCTGATGTGCTCCCTAATATAATCATCTGCGTTGTTCATATTACTGTTTTTATAGGACGGTTGCTCTCGCAGGTCAAGCTGAAGAATCCTGTCGGTTGACCGCAATGCCGAATATTGGCATGCTTCATGGAATGGTGAATGTTTTTTCTTTTCATAAAGGAGGGGTTCAATTGAAAAGGGTTATTACTGTACTTCTTGCTGTCCTGGTTTCAGCTTCCTTCGCTGCTCCATCAATCTGGGGCGTCCCGGGGCTTCACAGAGTGAACAGCGCATTACCTCTGGGTTTCAACGAAATGTCCTTCAGACTGGGCGTGTCTTACTGGACTGCGGCCAATGAATATCTGAATTACGTCTACCACAGCCACTATCTGCCTCAGGATCTTCTCTTTCCAGAGATAACAGAGACAGAGCACACCGGACAGGGAAGACTCAGCCTTGCTTACGGTGTCTGGGACTATGTTGATCTCGCTGCAACCGCGTCTTACTCCGGTACATCGTTTGAAAGAGATCTTTACGAAGAACGCTCAACCGGACATTGGGAAGAAGTAGAGGGATTCGAGAGCATAAACATTATTCTTCACGGTGGTTACAATCCCATTCCCGGTGTTGAGGATATAGTCTGGTTTGGCGGGGATTTTCGATTGGGCTTCGCTCCGGCGGATACTGCATTCCTTCACAACCTCGACGGTTCTGACGGCACATGGCACACTGGCCAGATAATGAGTACCATCCGCAAACCCTTCAGTACCACCGGAAACAGTAACTACTCAATGGATTTTCTTGTTACCGGAGATTTCGGTCGCTGGCTGCCCATGGCTCCTGTTAAAGCACATCTCAATCTCGGCTACGCTAAATACACGCAGAACTACCACTTCACAGATTTCCGCGTCACTCCGGATACCATTGGCTGGACTTACTCTGATTCTACACAAATTGCCCTTGAAGTTGCCGATGGCATTTTCAACTTCGGTTTCGGTGTAGAGGTACCTACTCCATACGCGGACATTTTCTTCGAGTATACAAATCAGAAACTTCTTGACCGCGACAACGCAAGTATCTCCTACTTCACTCCTGGTGTCAGGTTCAAGAACAGCTCGGGTACATTCATCGACATCACCTTCGACTTGAGCACCAGTGAATTTGATCCTCAGTACTATGATCTGGGTCACGGTCTCTATCAGACAGACAGCATAGTTACAGAAGCTCAACGCGCAGAAAGGGCACCCTTGCCTATCGGCGGAGTCTTCGACTGGGGAGTCGGACTCGCGATCGGATTCTCCTCAGACATGATGGGTAGAAAAGAGGAATCCAACCTGGCCACTCTCAGCGGAACGGTAACAGATTCTCTTACAGGAGAAGCCGTATTCTCTACGATTACTTTCCCAGGTGTTCCAATTGCCAATGTAACCAGCGATGAAGTCACCGGCTTCTACACCCACCGGATTCCTGCCGGTGAGGTTCCAGTCACAGTAGTTGCTCCAGGATACCGTGATGCCAGCGCTGTAGTTGTTCTCGGCCGCAACCAGTCCATCTCTCTGGACTTTGCTCTGGTTCCCAACCTTGGAACAATCAGCGGTTCCGTAAGAGACGGGGAAGGCAGGCCAATCGCTAATGCTACAGTTATCATTGGCAGCACAAATCCCGTAACAGTTTCAACCAGTACTGTAGGTGTCTACTCTGCACAGGTTGAAGCGGGAACATGGCCTGTGGCAGTACAGGCAGACGGTTACATTTCAGATAACCAGACTACAACCATTATTGCCAACGAAACTGTGAGCCTGTCATTCACCCTTCGCGCCTCTCTGCGTGCCGGTGAAGTGATGAGCTTTGACAACATCTACTTCGCGTCCGGAAGTGCTAACCTTAAGCCTGAGAGTTACCCCATACTGGACAGTGTGGCCATTCTTATGAGAGACAACGCCACAGCGAGAATACAGATCGCCGGACACACTGACAGCGACGGCAGTGAAAGCTCAAACAAGACCCTAAGCGAGCGCCGCGCCCAGTCTGTCTATCAGTATCTGGTAAGCAAGGGCATTGCAGGCAATAGACTGACAACAATCGGCTACGGTGAAGCCAACCCGGTTGCCGCCAACAATTCTGCGGCCAACAAAGCCAGGAACCGCAGGATCGAATTTACCGTTCTCAGCATCTAGCTGAAACAGGCAGACCACAAGGAGCCCGGCAACCAGCCGGGCTCCTTGTGTTTTCACCGTTTATGAAGTCTTCTCCGGCTCCGTTTAATCCTTCAAGGAAATTCCAAACAATCAAATTCGAAAACCCGACGATACACATGAACACACGGGTTACCGTAAAAACCGAAGCAAAATCTTGTGATTAACGATTCAAAGCTCTATCATAGGCAACGCAATCGAAGAATCTTCAGGGAAGTAAAAGTAATTCTGACACAGGAGCAGGACGATTGACGGGAAAGCAATACAAATGGGGATAACTGAATACCGAGAGGAAAAATGTGAATACATCAAAACACCCGGGAGATAAACAGGAGACATTATGACAACAAAGGAAGTTGTTCTCGCTTACTGGAAGACAATGGAAAGTAATGACTTCCATAAAGGCAGCAAATGGTTGTCTGAAGACTTTGAGTGCTACTGGCCTCAATCTTCAGAATTGATTATCGGCAGAAAGAACTTCGCTGAGATAAACACGAATTATCCTGCAAATGGTATCTGGAAATTCAGTATCAATACAGTTGTCTGCGAAGGCAATCGAGTTGTCAGTGATGTGAATGTTACCGACGGTACAGTAAATGCCAGAGTAATAACATTCCATACAGTAGAAAACGGACTTATCACAAAACAAACGGAATTCTGGCCTGATAACTATGACGCTCCGGAATGGCGACGGCAGTGGGTTAAGATCACAAAATGAAAAACAGAGCAACGTACTTATTCTTCAATTGTCAGGACTGATTCCATGGTATCCTGATACTATCACTTCTCTTGAAGCCTCTCTGTACCCTATACTCTCAGCAAGTTCTACAGATGGAGTGTTCCTGATATCCACAAGATATATTGGAAGATATCCGTTTGAAAAACACCACTTCACAGCGCAGCTCACAACAGCCTTCCCGAATCCCCGCTTTCTGTACTCTGGTACTGTGCTGACCACAAGATTCGCCCCGCCTGAATCAATATCCGAGATAAAGGATGTGGATACAATTTCTCCATTCTGAAAAGCGGCAAAGTATCTGCCTTCCTGCACAGCATGCAGTCTTGCTTCCCATATATCATCACAAAACCTCTGCCCTCTGCCGGAGATTAGTTTACAGAATTGAGCCTTATCCTTTTCATTCAGCACCCTTATATCAACATCACTTTTCGATTCATCAAAGTTAGAACGAGCTACTGTCATTCTGGACATCATCCTGATATTGTAAAAGCGCGGATTAAGGCTATCGATAATCTTGTCATCTATCATTTCAAGGAAGTCAGTATCAACACTCTCCCTCTGGTATGCGCTATCGGGTAAAGTGAATATTGAAAGAAGTTCCGGGTTCACAGAAATTACCGGTCCGCTGTCAAGGAAAGTCGCAATCAGATGCTGGACAAAAAACAGAGAGAAAGGCTCAGCCCTTCTCTTACACGGGAAAATGATCTGATCCGCGTTCTCTACTCCGAGGAACCCTGTGTAGTAGCTTCTGAAAGTACTGTCCATTTCAGAACTTTTCCTTTGTTGCAATTACAGTGACAAGCCCATTCTCGGTTTGCATTTCAATATCAGCAAATCCGCAGCCCCGCAGTTTTTCTTCAACCCATTCTCCGGATAACCTGAGCTTCCTGTAGAAGCTGCTGCTTAATTCCCAAATTCCATTTGCTTTGCTGTAGACGATATCGTGTACCTTAACTGTTTCCAGTTCATCTTCCAGGAAACACAGAAATATTGTACTGTCATCACTTCTTACGGGGATAAACCTGTTACTGTCACGCAGTTCAAAGGTCAGATCTCGAAAGGTCAGCACAAATCTCCCGCGCTCGTCCAGAGATCTATATGCTTTTTTGAAAAGAATCTCAGCTTTTTCTTCTGAATCAAGATGCAGAATTGTATCTGTCATGCATGTAATCAACTCAACTCTTCCTCTGTATTCCTTTTTCAAAACCACCGGACATCCAAGAATAGACATCCGATAACACATTCTCATAGTGTTCCGCTGCGATTACCATTATCGCACCTCACATTTCATCTAAATCGCCTGTCTGTACTGCCGGGGAACTTTCAGTTATCATTTGTCCTGCTCTGTTCACAGCCCGGGAATGGCTCTCATGGTCCAGTATTCTCTCAGCATCATTTAAGTTTTCCCAGTATATCCTGTGCTCAGCTTCTTCGAAACTCTCATGTTCATCGAACTCTTTCACAAGGAAATAGCAGCAGAGTTTGTTGTAGTATTTCCTGTCAATATAGAGAATAGCAATACTGATTTGCCGTTCCGATTATCTCTTCAACTCTGAAAACAAGTCCTGTTTCCTCAAGTATCTCCCTCTTCACTGCTTCTTCCGGCAGTTCCCGGGGGCGAATCCCGCCACCGGGGAGATGGTATCCGATACCCGCTTTGATTACAGCAATTTCTCCTGTGCTGTTCACAATAACAGCATATGCTCCCGGTCTTTCAATATAGCTGACTCCGCTTATCCTATTTCCGAATTGCCTTATCATATATGCTTTGAGGTAACGGATTCAACAGCAAAAAGCGTCCGGATTGCCTTTCTCTCCACTTGCAGAACAGGTCGGCAAGCCCTACTTGACAATGAATTCGCCATTGTAATTCTTAAGGTCGTTCAGAGTCTCAACGTACACTTCGTGCAGATCGGGAAGATTGTCCAGAGGAAAGAATTCCGCGCCCACAGTCTCATCTGTTTCTCTGATCAG
>Ga0255420_10173_pt1 | contig 13988 bp, 13 predicted proteins | sample ANMaggSeSYBR02I3_FD_182630 | JGI IMG/M metagenome (GOLD analysis project Ga0255420, IMG submission 182630) | Sediment cell enrichment communities from methane seep in Santa Monica Basin, California, United Staets - ANME aggregate JGI... | ecosystem: Environmental > Aquatic > Marine > Cold seeps >...
GCGGGGTTTACTTGGTCTTTTTTTGCCGGTCTTTTTGTAATCCCTTAACCATTCCATCCGTTCTGAGGAGTCTGCAAAGATACGTTTGATGTATTTTGCCATAACACATTCCCCGTCCCTTTTAAATAATTTCCCATCCCGCACCTTTATCTTTTTTATTACGAACCTGTCAGGCCCTGAAGATAACATTTCCCCGATTGTGAACTCCCGTTCACCAGGCACTTTCATTTCAATGGATTCGGTCTGCCAGCCTCGTGTGATGGATATCTTGGCCGTGACTGTATCTGTATACCGGGTCCATATTGTATCGATCTCACCGGCTCTGGCACTATATACCCGTTTGTCACCTGATTCGATTGATGTGATAAGCACAAAACTGGCTTCGCCCTCGGGTCCGCTTTCCACTATAAACTCATCATCCACGGATATGATCTCATCACTTTCCTGGACAATTGTGCTTGTGGTAGAGCTATCGTCTGCACTGATAACAACCCTGATATTTGTTTTCTTCTTTTTTTCAGAAAAATAAGGATGGATTGTATCGCACAGTGTGCATTTTATCAATATGTCCGGTTTTTCTTTCAGTATATCATGGGGCACAGGTTCATCTGGTGAACAATTGGGACACTGTGCCTGAATAATCTCATGTACCATTCTACTTTCATACCTCAAACTCTAATAGTACTGAATGATAGTAAATACTTCGCTGCCAACAAGAATATAAAAAAATAATCGTGCAGGTTAAAGATAGAAATCCTAACTCAACTGCACCATATTTTGACTTTGTTTAAACCGTGTTAATTATCCGGTATATTCCAGACAAACACAAAGTGTATGACTATAAACTTCAGAATTAATATCTCTTCGGTCTATGGTTTTTATAGCACTCTCTGCAGTACACCGGTCTATCAGAATCGGGTACAAAAGGCACTTCGGTTTCCTGACCACAATCGGAACATGTAGCTTTATGCATTTCCCTTGGTCCAAAACCGCCTCTTCCTTCGAAACCTCTTCGTTCCATTTATTTTCATCCATTGTTGTTTTAATCAATTAATACAGAAATCCGCTCACGAGAATACGTGAATCCTGATGAGGTTTAAAGATTAATTGACAACGCTTCTTTACTATCTACTGGTTTATAGCACTATTGCTCAACATTTTATTTTAGTACCATTACTCAACATGTCGTTTTAGTGCTTATTTTCCACATCGTCAAGCTTAATTCAGCACATATTTTTGTCTTTACAAAAATATTTTGATTATTTATTTCAATGTCGTCACTGATTTTAGCCATTTCAATTTTCATACAATTTCCCCCCGTTCAATGGTTCCGGATATGGAAATCCTGGTATGCTTACTCACTCCTCAATGCCTCTACCGGGTTCATCTTTGCAGCCTTATTTGCCGGATACACCCCCGCGATCAGGCCTACAATGACTGATATAGTAAATCCTACCACTATTAGTTCCACAGGAAATACAATTGGTAATTTCATTAAGCTCTGTGCACCATAAGCACCAACAACACCTAATCCGGTGCCAAGCAGTCCGCCAAACACACTCAAGACTATAGATTCCACAATGAATAGGAAAAGTACATTCCAATTGGTGAAACCCAGTGACTTTAAAATACCGATCTCTCGGGTACGTTCAGTTACAGTTACCAGCATGATGTTCATAATACCGATCGAACCCACTATCAATGCGATCAAGGAAACAGCAGTAAGCAGCGCCGCCAGTGCATCAGATAATTGTCCCAAGCTCTCCAGGTCCTCTGCCTGGTTATTCATAAAATATGGCTTTGCATCCTCATTATCCATATCACGTGTAGAGACCCCGAAATGACGGGCCAGCCGTTTATCAATTTCCTCATCTGTTTCCTTTATAGTATCCAGGCTGGATGCCATGGCAAGAATGGCTCCATAATCATTCTCGCCCAGAATATCGTTTAATGTTGACACCGGGATCAAGATTACATTATCACCGATCCCTGAATCAAAAAAGGATTCTTTTGATTTTTTAATTATCCCCTTGACCATGAATGTTCTGGTAATTGTATTACCGTCTTTTTTTCGAAATGTGATATCAATGGAATTCTGGGTAAAAATTTTCCGGTTAAATTTATCATACGCTATATCATGACCGATGACTGCTACATACCTGTCCTTGTCATTCAGGAAGGCCCCATCTTCCAGTTCAATCTTTGTTATTTCTTCCAGATCTTCAGTAACTCCAGTAACCCTGATATGTTTGGAAGTGGAAAAGTATGTGACTTTGGCCGATTTTTCCTTGTATGGTGAAATGCCCAATATACCGGGAGTATTATCGATCAGTTTCATTTCATTGTCATGCAAAAGATTTGGTTCCTTACCAAATACTACGATATAGTTTGAGCCTGCACTCAAAGATACATCTGCAAAATACTGGTTGAAACTGGCTCCCAGGGATACATTTGCAATCACTGCGGCCACACCTATGACAATACCCAGGCTAGTTAGGATGGACCTCATTTTGGCACTTCTTATGCTTACCATTGCGATATGCAGAGATTGTACAAGTGTTACCATTAGATTTACTCCTACCTTTTTTTAAAACTTACTCATGCCGCAAAGCATCCACTGTGTTCATCTTTGCTGCTTTGTTTGCCGGATATGTACCTGCGATCAGGCCCACAATGACAGAAACGGCAAACCCCATAAAGATCAGTTCAACAGGAAATACATATGGCAGCTCCATTAAATTCTGTGCACCATATGCACCAAGTACTCCCAATCCAATACCCAGCAGCCCGCCTATCACACTCAAGACCACTGACTCAACAATGAACAGCAACAGAACATCAGAATTGGTGAAACCCAGCGACTTCATAATCCCAATCTCCTGTGTGCGCTCAGTTACTGATACCAGCATGATGTTCATGATCCCGATAGAACCTACAAACAGTGCGATCAGTGCCACTGAAGTAAGCAGTGCACCCAGAGCTGCAGCCATTTGGTCTGTTTGCTCAAGAATATCTGCCTGGTTGAAGATTAAATAGGGTTTGGCATCGTCATCATCCATATCCCGTGATGACACCCCGAAATGGCGGCCAAGTCTTTTATCGACTTCATCAGAGGTATCTTCTATTGTATCCGGACTGGATGACATTGCAAACAAGGCCTCATAATCATTTTCTCCCAGGATCTCGTTCATTGTCGATATCGGGATAAATATACGTTCATCCGGTTCAATCGGAGTTTCCACCATAGTGGTCTTCGGACTTTCCAGAATACCTTTTATTTTGAACCTTTGAGTTACTATGCTGCCGTCGTCCTTTCGAAATGTGATATCAATGGAATTCTGGGTAAAAATCTTGCGGTTAAATTTTTCGTACGCAACATCATGTCCGATGACTGCAACATATTTATCCTGGTCATTCAGGAAACTTCCATCTTCCAGCTTGAGATTTGCTATCCTTTCATGCTTTTGGGAAACTCCCAATATGGCCAGGGTCCGGGATGTAGATTGATAGGATACTTCATACATATACTGCTTGTGAGGTGTAACTTCCACAATACCCGGTGTATTTTGTATAAGTTCCAGTTCATTCTTAAAGAATATACCTGGTTCCCTGCTTGCTATGACAATGAAATTTGAACCGATAGACCCGATCTCGTTATCGAAGTATTGCTGGAAACTGGCCCCCAGGGACACATTCGCGATAACTGCAGCCACACCGATAACGATACCAAGAGTTGTGAGAATAGACCTTATCCTGGCACTTCGTATGCTTCCTGCAGCCATGCGAATGGACTGTACAAGGTTTACCATTGGGTACACCCCTTATTGCTTATTTTTATTGCGCCTGTATATCAAAAAACCCGAAATAGCTAGTATGGCCATTAGAAGACCAATTCCCATCAATCCAATGCCACCATTGGATTCCACAAATAGTATTGCCAGACTCAACTCATCAATGGCAGTCTCATGCTGGTTATACCCATTCCTGTACTTGGCAGTTAATTTAAGATCTGCAGGAGTGGAAATATTATCAGATACTGTTATGGCATCGAATTCAACAGTGAACAGCTCATCATGGTCCATGGATCCGATGAAATATTCCATGGGAGAAAATTCAATACCCTCGGCCCTGGGTTTGATAGATACCGAAGTTAACGTAGAGGGATGGGTATTGACAATATCGAATTCAAGGGTTGCCACACCATTCTCTAGAGTCATAGGTTTAGTAGGAATAACTTTGATACCTGCCGAATCGACCTTGATGGGAATATTCCAGTTATAATTATAGGTATGGGAACTTCCAACCACAATAAATTCCAGGTGTTTAGTACCGTCCCGGGCAGTGTCATCTACCTTGATATTATATGTAAGGTCAACAGTATCTCCCGGTCCAAGGATACCGGTATCATAGTATGGATCGTTGTTTACCTCAATGTCATCTATACTTGCGAGTGTTGCAGACCTGACCCTAGCGTTTGTGTCATACTCCTCACCGTCAATAGTGATGGAATACTGGGTGGCAGTGTTTTTTAATGTAAAAGTTACGGTCCCCGTATCACCAGGCATCAGTACTTCAGGTTCTGTTGTGATCTGTTCAAGCTGGATGGTTCCTTTACTGTCAAATGTATCCGAACCTGAACCGACCCAGATATCAAGGGTCTCCTCAGCCCAGGCCGTGCCTTCATCATCCTGGTAGCGCACCTTTATCGACCTGGTACCAGGTCTTGCATTTTCATCCACATATAGGTTGTATTCCAGTGATGCGTGTCTATCTATTGATAGGATACCGATATTCCTTACAGCATCATCTCCCGCATCCAGTGAGAATGGATATGACGGGATAAGTTCTACTGAAACATCCTTGGCCCTTGTGTTACCGATATTTTCAATCTTTATCCATACGTTTACATATTGTCCGATCTGGGCCGGATTCGGGTCACATTTCACGATATCTGCCCTGAGTGCAGCAGCACTTGCCGAAACTGAGGTCGCAGAGATTGTAAATATCAGTGCCACTAAAAACAAAGACCCCAACAAATTTAGATGTTTACTTATACTTTTCATACTATCACCTCAATTATTTTCGATTACTCCATCTTTCACCAGCACTATCCTGTCTGCAAATTCTGCAATCTCAGGATCGTGTGTAATCATAACAATTGTCCGGCCCTGTTCATGAAGGTCGGATAAAATTTTCATAATTTCACCGGTAGTCTTTGAATCCAGGTTCCCGGTTGGCTCGTCTGCAAGTATCACCATCGGGTCATTTATCAGAGCCCGGGCAATAGCTACCCTCTGGCACTGCCCGCCCGAGAGTTCGGTGGTCTTGTGGTCCATGCGGTCTTTCAAGCCCACAAGTTCCAGTAGGTCTCTTACTTTTGTACTGGCATCAGTATCGTTCATTTTAGTAACAAATGTTGGTAGTTCCACATTCTGGTAAGCAGTCAACCTTGGAATCAGGTTGAAGGTCTGGAACACGAACCCTATCTCACGTCCCCTGAGGTGTGCAAGTTCATTATCCGATATCTTATTTATATCCTGGCCTTTCAAGAAGATCTGTCCCGATGTGGGCCTGTCAAGGCATCCGATCATGTTCATCAATGTGCTTTTGCCAGAACCCGACGGACCCATAATGGCAAGGAATTCGCCGGTTTTGACTGTTAGGTCAATGCCATTAAGTATAGGTATTTCAATACCACCTCGATTATAGCTTTTCCTTACATTGATGACATCAATGATTGAGTCACCATCCAAAGGCGATTCCTGGCTATATTGTTTTTTCATATTTCCCACCTAATATCTGGATTATCATTCCAATTTGATTTCTCCCACACCGATTTCGATGTCAAAATCCAACGTCACATTTGTCTTGCCATAGATATCGTTAAAGTATGTGTTTCCATCTACATACAGATTATTCGCTTCAATATCGCCGATACCTTTCTCAACATCCACACGCACACCGACATCATCGGGCAGCCTTAAAATGAGATCACCAATGCCTCCTTCAATCGTGGCATTGAGGTCATTCTCCCGGATACCTGTCAGATCAACTAAAGCCTCACCAACACCCATCTCGATATCGAGGTTAGTAAGGGATCGGCTACCTGATAGATCCAATATGACATCTCCAACACCCATATCGATATTGAGGCTGGTAAGATTCAGATTACTCAGTTCGATATCTGCTTCGCCTACGCCCAAGTCGATGTTCATATCCATGGGCACGTTGTTATTTAGACGTAAATCCCATTCGTTGCTGAAGTTACCCATAGGTGTTCCTCTGTTTTTTGGCTGCTGAATTATAAGTTGACCTAAACCATCGTTAACAGTGTATTCTATCCATGGTTTCCAGGAAACCACGTTATACGAAAAGTTAGATTCCAGGAGTTCATCAGCACCACCACTGATCTTCAGATTGCCGACACCCATATTTATTTCAGTGTGCACCGACTCTGCATCGCTCAGGTTAATTTGATGAGATTCGGTCTGCAGTTCCCGTGGAGGCCATTTATAGACTGATCCATCGTAATCAGTTGAATAGAATATTAGTACAGCGATAGTAAATGAAATAATAGTCACTGCAACCAGTGCAAGTATTATTTTGTTAATGTTCATTTTAATGCCTCCTTGCCACTTATTATATCTAAGTTAAATTTGAGGTATTTTAGAATTAGTTCATAGATAAGCTTAGCAACATAGTAATCTCCAATCAGGATGAGCAATCCCAATGATGTTAGTCCGATAGAAATAAACAACACTCCAATTTCAGCAACGGCATTGTAAGTGGTTGCCTGAAAATATTCTGGCATCACAATTGCGGCCAAACTCGCTCCAAAGAGTGTAATGCCGGTTATTCCCAATACTACAGGTATAATAAATAGCACTAAAGTGAATGATAATATCATAAGAAGTGGACCTAAAACGAATATCGCGTTAAAAAGTCCCAGTCCTACTGAGGCATAAACAGCTCTTAATATGTTGCTTGCCGAGGTTGTGGTTTCTGCTTTCTTTATGTGATAGTCTGCGTTAATTTGCTTTGCTATCTCATTCGGATCGCCTAATGATTTTATTAGTTCTCCCTCTTCTCTACCTTCTTCTATTCCTATTGTTATATGCTCCTCATAATCCTGCAATATTTCTGCAAGGTCCTCTCCTTGAATATTTCTCAGTTGACTTCTCAGAATCTCCAAAAACTCTTCTTTATCCATCTTTATCACCTCGACTCAAGAAATTTGTTTACTTTGTCAGCAAAATCCACCCACTCAGTTGTTAATTGCTTGCTAACATTTTTTCCCTCGTCAGTAAGCTTGTAGTATTTTCTTGGTGGTCCTGATTGCGACTCTTTAATGTATGTTGTCACATACCCATCATTTTTAACCCGTCTTAACAGTGGATATATTGTTCCTTCGGATATGACAATGCTCTTTGAGATTTCAGATATCAACTCATAGCCGTACCAATCACGCTTTTCAAGTAATCTGAATACGCACATTTCCAAAACTCCTTTTTTAAGTTGAATATTCATATTGCCTCTTCCGGTTTGATATGGGTCATTACATAATACTTATTGATACATGGTATTGTGTTATACAAGGTAGTATATTATGCCATGTAGTATATTAATGTTGCTGCTGCTTGGGGTGAGATTATTTTGCAAAGGCACCTAAGAGGGTAGAGGACATGCAGTTATTATTTGCAGATTTGGTACCTATGAGTTAAATTATGCGGAATTACGGTAGGATAAAAGGCAGTGTGCCAGATTAGACCATATAATAAACTATTTTATTAAGTCAAACAGCTATTTCTGGCTACTAATGCCGATTTTATTTTTTTCTGAATATTTGATCGATGGAATCATCCGACAGTGATTTGCTCTAAAATACGATATAATTAAGTTATGCGGTCTATCCTAGGACACCGCCCTGTATTTACCCATATTTTTCCTTTATTTCTTTTAACCGCCACACTTATAGCACATTTTTAGATAGCACTCGCTCCCCAAAACGTTTGCAAATCTCTTCACATAATTGCTAAAATAGTGGTGTAGGAATGTCTCCCCATCTCACAGTTGTGGCTGGATTTTCAATAGCTATTACCGTATTTTGGGTCAGATCAACTTTAACTTCAACCAGTGGAGTTCTTTTGACAGTTTGCAGGATCAGTTCTTTTCCTTCTACATCCTCATCATTTTTTATGTCCGCTTTAGTGAATAATATTTTATATGAATTTTTATCATAATTTTTTGGATTGTGATGTCCTGTAATTCCTTCGGCCATGTTCATCGGAATATCTGAAAAATACCATTCGGCAGGTAGTACATAATTCAGGAATTTTGTGTTTGACCCCCCATTTGCATTTTCAAGCCTGTTTTGGACTTCTTTATCTGATAAAGCAATCCCTACTATCTTCTCTATATCATCTTTTTCCAGTTCTACCATAGAAATAGTTGCAGAATTCCCTGAATATGAAATATACATTTTCTCCAATGAATAACTTCTTAATTCTATCGCCAGGACAATTGTAGCTGATAGTACTAATAAAAATATAGTCAGTATTGCGAATTTTCTCAGCATACCTGATCCGGGTAAACCGGGTAATTTATCTGCCAAAGGTATGTTAAAAGGTAAAAACATGTTTGTATTATTCATATAATCAGTATAGGATTTCCCAAATCTTACTTCGCACTCTTTTTCTTCTGCTCTTGCCAGAAAATAATAAGTAAATAACATTGTTATGAACATTATTAATACGAGATATCTTGGCCATACAAGCAACAGTCCAAAACTACAAATTGATAGTGAAACATATTGAGGATGTCTTATGTATTTGTAAATACCCCCAATTACCGCACCTTTTTTTGAGAATTTGTAATAATATATTTGACCTGCTCCAATAAAAAATGCCAAAAATCCGAGAACCGCCAATACCCACCCTACGTCTTTGAAAATATTCAACACATGCGAAGAAGTTTCAACAATATGGGGCAAAAAGAAACTACTCATCCATGCAGTGAATTGATTACCACTTAAAAAATTTAATCCCTTCCCGTAGATAGAATAATAATAAATCCCGAACGGACTGATCATATAGATAATTTCAAATGCAATTAACAGGTAGAACACCCATATTGCCTGGAACGATTTATTTACAGGTTCATTTTCTATCATTGTTATGTACTTCCTTTGATTTGGATTATAAAAATAACAGATTCCACATTATTCCGGGTAATAATTAAGTATCCCTTCACTAGATACAGATAAATACAGGATCGATGGTACCTAAGTATCATTGATGCAACCAGACATGACATTATCAGAATTATTATTCGAACTCTCGGGCAACACCCGGCTTGATATGCTGCATACACTGGAAACCGGACCTTTGACTTTCACCAGGATAAAAAAGCAGATGGATTTGACCTCGTCTGAGGCATCCCGCCAGATAGAACGACTAACTGGTATGAAAATGATCGAAAAAGTAGTCGATGGGGGTTATTCTATCACACCACCTGGAAGACTCGTACTTTCATTCTTGCCAGGCATAGACTTTGTTTTCAAGCACCGTGACTATTTCCTTTCCCATGATACCTCACCTATCCCTGAAGAACTTATCATAAGGTTCGGCGATCTTTCCGATGCTTTATTCATGGAAGGTACGGTTGAAATTATGAATTTCATGCAGATGCGGATGATAAAAGCGAAAAAGTACCATTATGTAATGTCTGATGGTATGATCCGCCTGTTTATTCCATCTGTTGTTAAGAAGGTCGGATCAGGCATTACATTTGGAATGATCTTCCCTGAAACTTTCAAAAAAGAGTTGTCTGCTATAATGGAAAAATATGCGGATATTGAGGGGTTCAGGAGTAATATCAGGATCAGGACGCTTGAGTCCGTACAAGTCGGTGTAGGAATTACAGACTGCGGATGTGCACTCAAACTGCCAGATTTTAACGGTAATGTTGACCATTCAACTATGCTTGTAGGAAGCAATCCTGCATTCTGTCGATGGTGTTGCGATCTGTATAAGTACAACTGGGAGCGGGCAGAACCGATATGACTCCTGTGTGCGCAAAACTACAGGTACCCCCCCGCTTAAGAACAGCTCATCAGGGATTGGCCGGAGCCTAATCAACATCACGATGATATGACTGTACCGACCTGACATCAATAAGGTTTTCCCGTGCCGCTTTAATACCCCTTGCAGCAGCCAGGGCAGCAGCAGTAGTAGTATGGTACGGGATATTGTACTTAATAGCAGATTTACGGATATAGCTGTCCTCGTAAACCCCCTCCTTACCGATCGGAGTGTTCAGCACGAACTGTATCTCCCGGTTATGCATTGCATCAACAATATTTGGCCGGCCTTCATGCATTTTCTTGATAACTTCACATTTGATCCCGTTTTCCTTAAAGAAACCGGCTGTGCCTTTCGTGGCAAGTATCGTAAATCCCATTGAAAACAGTTCCCTGCCCACAATAAGCGCACGCTGCCGGTCACTGGACGCTACAGTGATAAGGGCAGTGCCTTCAAGGGGTAATGAAGACCCGGCAGCAACCTGGGACTTGAAAAAAGCAATCTCAAATGAATCAGCCATACCCAATACCTCACCTGTAGAACGCATCTCAGGCCCGAGCACAGGGTCAACCTCAGGGAACATATTGAACGGGAATACAGTCTCCTTGACACCAAAATGCGGGTAAGTACGCAGGTGGGTGTCCATATCAGACAGTTTCGCACCAAGCATGACCTCTGTCGCAATTTGTGCCATTGATACAGCTGTAACCTTTGACACTAATGGCACAGTACGTGAAGCCCTCGGGTTCGCTTCCAGGATATAAACAATATCATCCTTGATGGCATACTGGATATTCATGAGCCCGATAACCTTTAATTTAGTTGCGATACGGCGCGTGTATTCTTTAAGGGTCTCCATTTGGTTCTCCGGGATACTTACAGGAGGCAATACACATGCACTATCACCTGAATGGATTCCCGCAAGTTCGATGTGTTCCATGATTGACGGGATAAAAACATCAGTACCGTCAGATATTGCATCCACTTCACATTCCAGCGCATCCTCAAGGAACTTATCAATGAGCATGGGCGTATCAGGTGTTATTTCAATAGCTCCGGTAACGTATTTTTCAAGCATTTCATCGTCATATACGATCTCCATCCCACGTCCGCCAAGCACATACGAGGGACGCACGATCAGTGGATAGCCAATTCGTCCTGCAACATCCAGTGCTTCTTCCAATGATGTAGCAGTACCGGGTTCCGGCATGGGTATCTCCAGATTCCTGATAATGTCTGCAAACCGCTCACGATCCTCTGCCAGGTCAATGCTCTTGACCGATGTTCCCAGGATGTTCACGCCTGACGCTTCAAGTTCTTCGGCAATGTTCAATGGTGTCTGGCCGCCGAACTGCACTATTGCCCCAACTGGTTTTTCCTTGTCATAGATACTCAGTACATCTTCTACGGTAACAGGCTCAAAGTACAGCTTATCCGAAGTATCATAGTCGGTAGACACTGTTTCAGGGTTGCAGTTGACCATAATGGACTCGAAACCAAGTTCGCGCAGTGTGAAGGCGGCGTGTACGCAGGTATAATCGAACTCGATACCCTGTCCTATGCGGTTGGGACCGCCCCCAATTATCATAATCTTCTTCCTGTCAGATACAGGTACCTCATCGTTGCCATTGTAAGTAGAGTAGTAATAGGCTGCATCTTCTGCTCCACTCACAGGCACGATGTTCCATGCCTGGTGCAAGCCGAGGGATAAGCGCTGCTCACGTATCTGTTGTTCCGGTACACCCAGTATCCGGCCCAGGTACTTGTCAGAAAAACCATCTTTCTTGGCCTGGATAAGCAGGTCATCCGGCAGCTTGCTGCCTTTGTATTTCAGGACCTTTTCTTCTAGTTCCACCAGTTCCTTCATTTGCTCTAAGAACCAGTGTTTGATATGTGTTATCCTGAACAATTCATCCACAGACATACCTTTTCGCAGGGCTTCATAAATGATGAACTGGCGTTCGGATGATGGCTCTATAAGCAGTTTTTGCAACTCATCCAGTGATAGTTCGTTGAAGTTTTGGGCAAATCCCAGGCCGTAGCGACCTGTTTCAAGGGAGCGGATGGCCTTTTGGAATGCTTCTTTGTAATTCTTGCCAATGCTCATGGCCTCGCCAACAGCACGCATCTGTGTACCAAGCTGATCGATAGAGCCAGGGAATTTCTCGAAGGCCCAGCGTGCGAACTTTATGACAACATATTCACCGGACGGTGTGTATTTATCCAGCGTACCATCGCGCCAGTATGGAATATCCTCCAGCAGCAGGCCACCTGCCAGTTTTGCAGACACAAGTGCGATCGGGAACCCTGTAGCTTTGGAAGCCAGGGCAGATGAGCGTGATGTGCGTGGATTGATCTCGATCACGACTATGCGACCGGTCTCTGGGTCGTGGGCGAACTGGACATTGGTGCCGCCTGTCACTCCGATCGCATCCACAATGCGGTATGAATAGTCCTGCAGCCGCTCCTGTAATGCTTCATCGATGGTGAGCATGGGTGCAGAGCAGAAACTATCGCCTGTATGCACGCCCATGGCATCGATGTTCTCGATGAAACAGACAGTTATCATGTTACCTTTTGCATCCCTTACCACTTCAAGTTCCAGTTCTTCCCAGCCCAGTACAGATTCCTCTACAAGTATTTGCCCGATAAGGCTGGCAGATATTCCCCTGGCACCAATAGTGCGCAGTTCATCCACGTTATAGGCGAACCCCCCGCCTGTCCCGCCCATGGTGTAAGCAGGCCGGATGACTACAGGATAGCCGATTTCTTTCGCTATCTTTTCAGCTCCTTCTATGCTGAAGGTGGTCTCACTTCGGGCTGTCTCCACACCAACACTGTCCATGGTCTCCTTGAAAATAGTACGGTCCTCGCCACGCTTGATGGCGTCGGCCTGCACTCCTATGAGTTCGACACCGTATTTTTCAAGGATGCCTTTTTCATATAGTTCAAAAGACAGGTTCAACCCTTGCTGGCCGCCCAGGTTGGGCAGCAGGGCGTCAGGGCGCTCCTTGTCTATGATCTTCTCCAGGGTTTCGATGTTTAGCGGCTCTATATAAGTAATATCAGCCATGCCGGGATCGGTCATTATGGTGGCAGGATTGGAATTAACGAGCACGATCTTAAACCCAAGCTGGCGCAGTGCTTTACAGGCCTGGGTGCCGGAATAGTCAAATTCAGCGGCCTGGCCGATCAGAATCGGGCCTGACCCTATAATTAGTACTTTGTGGATGTCCTCTCTTTTGGGCATATCTTCACCTTCTCCAGAAGGGACATAATGACATAATACTCTTTTGTATCACACCGATATTCTTTTTATTTCAAAGGTTAGTATCTACATGATGAATATCCAGATAATAGGCGGGTCGGTCAATATCACAGACCTGGACAGATTCCTCAAACAACTTTCAGACATTGAAAGCACTCACAATGTAACGGTGCAGGCATTGAACGCTGACCTGGCAGCAGGCGGCAGACACCTGATATTTGCAGCAGGGAAGGCCATAAGGTCGTTTGGATCGGGCAGGAACACTGCAAATAACCTTGGAATGGAGATAATGCTGTATGCTTCCAGTAACCTCCAGATAGGGCGGGCACTGGGCATGGGTGTAAAAACAGGGGATAACCGTGTTGCTGTGGTAGTGGCAGGTAACAACGGGGTGGACGGTGCTATTATTGAGGTGAATGAAGTACTGGATACCATTGACCCTGCAGTACTGGAATATTCAAAAGACAAGCAGGACAGTTTTATGGAATTCTTTGATATAACTCGCGATGAACTGGATGCTGTAGGTGCGAAAAAGATGCCAGAGCTGGTGCTGGAGAGAGTGGCCCTGGTTGATGTTGTCATAAAGTTCGCACGCTGGGCCTTCGAGAAATTCCCTGGCTCTATCGATCAGCTTGGTACAC
>Ga0255420_10184_pt1 | contig 13943 bp, 13 predicted proteins | sample ANMaggSeSYBR02I3_FD_182630 | JGI IMG/M metagenome (GOLD analysis project Ga0255420, IMG submission 182630) | Sediment cell enrichment communities from methane seep in Santa Monica Basin, California, United Staets - ANME aggregate JGI... | ecosystem: Environmental > Aquatic > Marine > Cold seeps >...
ATAAATGTTTCAATCCCCTAAAACGGGTCTATGCTTTTCTCACAGGCAATAGATTTTTGGTTGATCTTAATTTTAAAAATGTTTCAATCCCCTAAAACGGGTCTATGCTTTTCTCACTAGGAGGAGAGAGGAATGCATAACAGAATATATTTCATAGTTTCAATCCCCTAAAACGGGTCTATGCTTTTCTCACAGTAACAATAACTCTATTGCTATTTTGGCGGATATTAGGTTTCAATCCCCTAAAACGGGTCTATGCTTTTCTCACCATCATATATTTATCAAGCAGATAATGCTATGGCAATTAGTTTCAATCCCCTAAAACGGGTCTATGCTTTTCTCACCATGAATTGTTGGGACTTCCCATCACAATGCCCGCTGTACGTTTCAATCCCCTAAAACGGGTCTATGCTTTTCTCACTGCAAGCCTACTGATAGCGAAAACAAAAAACCAGATAAATAGCTTTTATTTCCCATTTAACAACTGAATATTACCCCTTTTAATATATAAAATTTCCGAAAAAAAATGGTTGGCGATAACCTCCACTTTACCACCAAAAAACACCCTCATTTCCACTGCAAAAACACCCCCATAGTGCCGCTGCATTCTGGCGATAGCCTCCCGGGATTTTCCCACTTCCCGAGGCTATCGCCAAATCCAATAATTCGAAAAAAACACAACCACAACAAGACATATCAAAATTTTCTGTGCGTCACATAAATTCAGGACCCATTCTCATTTCCCCTTAATTTCATACATTCCCAATCCATAAACAGTTCCCTTACCCATATGCAGCAATTCACCAAGTTTTATAAATGGCATGAACTCGGCAAGCTCACCCTCAAATGTTATTTCGCCAAGAAAACCACCCATTTTCATCTTTGTTCCCTGCCTCTGGGAGTATCGCTTCCAATCATACCACCTCAATTCGGAACTAACAGTACTGACCCTGTCATTTGCCATTTCAATAAGTTCATTCCATTCCAGTTCCCACTTCTCATCGCAATGAACTTCTGCAAGCCTGGATAACCTCCTTAATAAATTTCTCAATATAATTACAAAATCAATATCGATAGTAAGTTTTCCCTTATTTTTAATTCTTGTTGGTGTGAGAAATTTAAAAGTAACTTGCTGGTATTTGAGTTGTGCTGCATCCCGGACCAACTCATTTGAATCCATCACATAAAAGTCGTCCCTGATATGCGAATCACCATCGTAAATAAGTATCTCACTATCGTTATTAATGCTGGTTACTTTCTCAAGTGAATATTTCCCTTTATCCTTCCCGATCCCCATTCGCCCCAGCTCTTCAAACGCAAAGATAATATATGGGATATAGTCTACTGCACGACCAACAAGAATGAGATTAAAATCCAATTCATCCTCAATTCCATAAAACTGTCGTTTATCCAAAGGTGGCTCGATAACAAAAGGATGTGGTACGTATTCGTCTTTTGATAGCTTACCTTCCTTCTCTTCCCTGGGAATCGGGGACTCAAAAACATAAGAATAGATGCACTTATACCTGTGTACGCATTGTACACATTCCCCCCCTCTTTCAACACACACTGAGCGTTTGAGAGCAATGCCAAAACCACCCCTGAGGGTGGAGCCTTTAAAGGGAGGTAAAATAAGCTCCTTTTCTGGTCTTATAGTAAACCGGTATTTAGATAGTTTCATTTTAGCTTTAGCTCCTCCTCTTTTTTAGAAGCTCTTTAAATTTAAAAATATATAAGAGTACGGTAAATTTTGGCAGTCATTTTTCAGTCCCGGAACACCTATATTGATCTCAAGTATTCCCCTATGCCGTCCTCCCTTCCATGCCTCACTTCAGCCTCTGTCCCGGCTTTCTTCAGCACCTTTTTCACAACCCTGGTCTCAAATTCCTTGTCAGGGAAAGCGCACCATGACCAACAGTTCTCATCTATACCAGAGTACAGACCTCCTCAATCCCGCAATCCTCGCAGGCCGTCCTGCAATCCTGCGCACCCACTTTCACGCACTGCTCTTTGGCCGCCACACACATCCGGGTATGGAAATTTCTGTTTATTCCTCATCATCAAGAATATCCGGAAAAGCTTCCCTGGTCCACACATCAAGTTCAATATTATGGCTGGCAGATAATTCCCTCAGTTCCCTTGCTGCTATTTTCAGATCATCCTCATCGGCCTGGTCCCCCATCCGAAGCACGTGCTCATATAAGGCAACAGCTTCATCATGATAATTGCCCCTTTCCAGGATGCGGGCAATCCCTATTCGAATGAAGGAGTCATCCGGCATTACTTCTATAAGTTTCCCATACTCATTCCTGCACTCATCCCACCTCCCCATAAGGCCGAGATAATCAGCAATATCCATACTGATATAGACCCATTGTTCCTGGTTCTTATCTTTATGGAATGACTGGATCTGGCGGAGTACATCAAGTCCTTCCTCTCCAAGTTCCGGGTGGTCAGATACAATTAATCTGAAATGGCGCAGCAATTCACCCAGCAATCCCTTTTGCTCAGCCAGGGGTTTCAGTATCTTGAATAGTTGCATAGCCATGACAATATCTCCCCCTCTTTCAGCATCATACGCCAAAAATGTTAGATTTTCAAGAACCAGTATTGTATCATAAAGTGCTACCGTCTGTTTATCAGCCAATTTATCATAATAGAATTTATTATCCAGTACTTGCCTGGGAGGGAGAGCTTTCACTAATAAAAAACAGCACTTCTTGAATTTTTTACCACTCCCACAGGGACAAGGTTCGTTGCGGCCTACTTTCCTGGCGAGTGGCAATACATTACGCTCATTCAACGTATTTGCAATCTGCCATCTTTTAAGCTCAATAGTCAGGGATTTTTTTTGCTGCTCAAGCTTTTGGATTGCATAACGCTTCTTTTCTATTTCTTTCTCTATTTCTTTTTTTACTTTTTCTTCGTCGTTTTCCTTTTCGCTTTCCCATCTGTCCCGGCGTTTGGCTGCCTGTTCTGCGTCATAATAGTACAGCAGATCATTATTATACATACCATGAGGCTTTTTCCTGTCTATCAACAAATCGTCCCTCTTAATGATAAATTCATCAATAACGCCACGATCGAAAGCTTTCTCCAGAACAGGGATGGATGATGAAACACCTAAATCCAAAATAGACCCGGCAGCAAATCCCAGGAATGTTGGGTCATCCTCTCCGAAAAACAACCCATGTAGAAATGTGGAAATACGTTCTTGCTCGTTAGGATGCTGCAAAGCTATAGCTACCAACCCGTCCACCGCAATACTGCGGGACCGCCAAAATTCATGATCCCTTTCATGGGCATGAATAAACTCCCCAAGGAGGGGAATTGCTGGCGGACCTATGCGTCCGAATACTGTGGGCAGGTCTTCCATAATCCAATCATCTTCAACTTCATAAGCCATACTAAGTGCATTAACCAGTTGGGGAAGCGCCCGAGTGTCTGCCAGCATGCCGAGCAGTTTCACAGCATGAAGGGGCATCCACTGCCTATTGTCCTCGGCTTCCCAATACTCATCATCTTGGAGGATATCACATAACGGTATCACTGCTTCTGGTTCTTTTGCAAGAATGGCTTGCACCATCTCCATCGGAACTTGATCCCCCATCTCTTCCAGCTTACTCAATAACTCTTGTATAGAAAGGTGGGAAAACACTTTTTGTACCTCAAATTTTGATGTGTATCCTGTGAGTGGATGTCAGGACAATAAGTTGGCACAGGGCTTCAATGTGGGGCGACTAATAGGTGCGCTGTAAGCCTTACCCAAATGGCTCACCATTCCCTCCGAATTCACCTGTGCCAGATTATACTTGGAATCCAAACCACTTTAATCTGACGGTTTCTTAAAAAGTAAAAAGCTATAGCATCAATAAACCGTTGGATGACTCTATGCGTTCCAACGTGATCAAGTATCATAAAATATATTCATAATCATGGTTAAGTTTTATTGAAATTTCACCGCAAAGTTCGCAAAGAACGCAAAGTTTATTACAATGTGCGGATTTAAGCCTTACATTTTCAGTATGTCCTCGATTCTAAAATAATATCGCAATAGCGGAGAGCTTTACAAATTATTCAGAGACCGTTACAATTCATGTTGGTGAATAAAATTAACCTTGATTTGCGGTATATGGCAACTAATTAGATTGTAGCATAAAAGTTGAAGTTATAATGGCCTGCATTGCGATTTTCGTATAATTTGCAATGGATAATCAATATCATTATTTGCAATGAAAGTGAAGTCTACAAAGAAAAAAATTAGTACCAACACGTAATGTAACGGTCTCATTATTCACAAATCTATTTATTCCATCTTTCATTAACTGAACATTAAAGTTCAGCAACATGCCCAACTTTAATCCGGATAATTTTAAATAAGTTAGCAGTTGCGCTTTGTGTGTTGGTTGGATTTCCGCCACTGATTTTAATTCAAGAATCACTTTTTTATCAACGAGTATATCAATACGATATCCACAATCCAGTTGAATGGCCCTATAAACAACATGCATAGGTGCTTGTCTTTCAAAAGGGATTTTCTTCAAAGATAATTCGTAGCAAAGGCATTCCTCATAAGTTGATTCTAACAATCCGGGTCCCAATAATCTATGTACTTCTATAGCGGCCCCCACTATCAGATTTGATAATTTATTCTCATCCATTCTTTGCGCTCTTTGCGTTCTTTGCGGTGGATAATATATATAATTTGATCATACTATTTTAGTTTTTGGAGTAAGATATTGTGAAGATTGATCCATATTTTATCTCAATACGAAGAAAACAAAATCGGTAGAATGAAAATATTAAAAAAAACTTTCTTGATTAGTATCAAACCAACTATTTTTTGACGCTATAGGTAAAAAGAAAGGAAATGCCCCTTTCTCCCGGATGATCTGGCTGCATGAAGATCTACAAGCAGAAATATCAGTCGTCAGTACCCCTGCATAGAAAATCAAATATCACTAATCTCACTTCTCACATCATCCATACTGTTCAGGAGCTTTTCCTATCTTCTCAATCACTTGTGGCTTTCGAGGTTTAGGGCTTTCCGTTAATATCTCTTCTAATTTCACTTCAAAACGCCACATATCGCCATAATCATACAGATAAAGAATATTCTGCCCTATAAATAGTCCCAGCTCGCCAATACGCACCTCATCCACGTTTATACCGTCTTCATCGTAAGGAGATGTAAAACATTCATTAGACCAGAGTTTGCCGTCCATGAAGAAAGAATAAAGATGGTCATCATCGAAACGATAGGCTTTCCGAATAGAATGATGTAGGTCAAGCAAGGTGTGATCTGCAGATATTTCAATAGTTCTCCAGAGGTTTTTAGAAAGGGATGCCTTGAAAACATAAGTTCCATCCACAAATTTGACTCCCTCTCGCGGAAGGGATTTTTGCAATTCTCCCTCTGCAAAAAGTGGAATAAAGGGCAGGAAGAATGGATCGCCATTTTTTCCCTTATCTATTTTAATGGAAGTTTTTGACTTATTACTCTTTGGCTCGATACCTAAAAATATCTTTGTGTTCTCATCATAATATGCATATCCGGGTATTGCTTTCCATTCACCCATTTTGCGACGGAATGGTAAATTCCAGTAATACAAATTCCTTGCTTCACTTAAGATTTCAGCTATGGTTACCCCAAAAGTTGAAGGTGTTATTGATTCTGCCCTAAATAAACGTTTAGGATTCTGCTGCGCAATTAAATCTTTATCACGAGTTACTTCCCAGAAACCAAAGAAAGAAAAATAGTGTAAGAAATATTCCCAGTCAAAAAATATCATGGATATACGAGAATCCCTGTTGACCTTTACTTTAATTTTCTTTTCAGGTTGTTTTTCGCTTAAAAATCCCAAAACACAAGAAACGGAATTCATAGGTGAACGACCGAAGTATCCTGCCTGCAGCTTTTCCCAATCGGCATCTACCCAGAAGGTCTCAAGCAGGAAAAAATATTTCTCAGCGGGCTTCAATTCCTCATACAACAAAAGTCGTTCTGTTGGTTTCAAAACAATTTTACTGCCTTTTCCAGGAAACTTACTGAACAATTTTCCTGCCAGGGCCATATGGAACAACAAGTGCAAAAGAGGGTACAAGGTCTGGTCTGTTCGTGTAGTAGTATCCGGCAGAGGATAAGTCATCTTCTGGTTCAGTTCGTATAAGTGTTTTCCGGATATGAACTCATTGGTCGCAGTTAAGATTATCTTGTGCGTTTTTAAGTACTGGCAAAATGTGGCAAAATCCTGTAAAAGTGAAGTAGGTTTTGATTCGGTTATTGTGATAATAGGTAATTTGGACATAGTATTCTTCTTTTAGTTAAACCAGCAACTATATAGTTTGAATCCACATTTTGCTTTTCAATTTCAAGAAATTTTGAATTGTTGAACAACCCACTAAGAAATCTCCTTATCCAATTTCTTCTTCGCCCCTGTCTGTTCACCATAAGCAGTCTCAATAGCGCGCCTGCTGATCTCTTCATAATACCCGCCCATTTTCTCTACAAAATCCTCCTTGCTGTCCCAGAATTGTGGTGTTCCCAGCCGTTTGATAACTGCAGCAGACACATCAGGCGGCGATATATTAACTGAAAAAGATTCGCTATCTCCCGTCTCCCAGAAATCATCCATAGACAAAGCAGCTTCCTCCTGTCCAGCATCCTCACCAGCCGGAAGAGCCCCTGTTCCAGGCAGGTTTTCATCATCTACAGTGCGATGTTTGCGAAGAGCCGCAGTAATATCATCCTTTGTCAGGCCCCTCAATTCAAAGATCATAAAAGGGTCGCGGTCAAACTCTTCTGCGATAATATAATACAGTGCAGCAATATGTTTACAGGGATTTGCACTGTCCGGGCATGAACAGTGCGTCTTTATGTCCTTTGCCTTTCCAGGGAACAGTGACACACCTGCTGCTTCAAAAGCATCCTCAATATCATCAGGCATCTCGCCTGCAAGAAGTTTTGCCGCAAATATAGCCTTTTGTGACATCTCCTCTATTACATGATCCCATGCCCCTTCGGTGATTGGTTTGATCTCAATAGTAACGAAATAAGGTTTACTGACCGAACCCTGGACAGTTGCCTCCACTTTTCCGGCCAAGAGTTCAAAATCAATTACCTGGCCTTTTCTGGCATATCGTCTTCCCCGATCAAGCCGGTTGCTCCAGCCAAAGGATTCCAGCACACTTACCCAGCGTTTTGACCACCAGGTATCCCCAATACTCCCCCTCTTGCTTTTGGCTTTGATACCGCCTTCCACTTCTATTGGCTTTGAAGGAGCATAGCCTCCCCAAAAGTCATTACGCCAACTCATTGTTCAACCCTCGGCATATTCCATCATTCATCTATTACTGTCTCTTGCCTCAACGCAAATAAATCCTTCAACTGCTCAGTTGACATCTCTGTCAGCCAGCCCTCGCCCGCACCTATAATATTCTCAGCAAGTGCTTTCTTATCTTCAATCATCTCATCTATCCTTTCTTCAAGGGTCCCTTCACAGACAAACTTGTGAACCTGTACATTTTTGGTCTGCCCGATCCTGAATGCCCGGTCTGTTGCCTGGTTCTCAACAGCAGGGTTCCACCACCGGTCAAAGTGGAACACGTGACTGGCACGGGTGAGGTTAAGACCCACCCCGCCTGCTTTGAGAGAAAGTATGAATATCCGGGGTCCGCCCTTTTCTGAAAATCTCATAACCATCTGGTCCCTCTGTTTCTGTGATATTCCGCCATGCAAAAAGAGCACCTCCTGGCCAAATACATGCTGGAGATGCATTTTAAGCATATTGCCCATCACGGAAAACTGGGTAAAGACCAGAGCAGCAGCATCTTCAGCGATCACTTCTTCCATCATCTCGGTAATACGGTTCAACTTACCCGATCGCCCTGAAAGTGCCGAACCATCATCCAGGAACTGCGCCGGATGATTGCATACCTGTTTTAGCCTTGTGAGTGCCGATAACACGATCCCTTTTCTTTCAATCCCTTCAGAGCTCTCGATCCTCATTAGCACATCTTTAACAAAAGCCTTATAGAGTGTGGCCTGCTCCTTTGTAAGGTTGCAGTGGACTTTCGTCTCAATTTTATCAGGCAGGTCTGTTATGATGGTAGGGTCGGTCTTGAGGCGGCGCAGGATGAAAGGCGAAACAATACTTCGAAGCTTCATGCCTGCATCTTTATTATTATACCGTTCAATAGGTAGTGCAAAACTCCTCCTGAAGCCTTCTGCCGAGCCAAGGTAGCCAGGATTTAAAAACTCCATAATAGACCAGAGCTCAGATAAACGATTCTCAACAGGTGTGCCTGTAAGAGCTACGCGGTAGTCTGATTCGATCTTGCGCACAGCCTGGGATTGCTTTGTGAACTGGTTTTTGATGTTCTGCGCTTCATCCAGCACAACCCCGCTCCAATCCACCTGTTTGAACATATCCTCATCCCTGTGGGCAAGGGCATAGGTGCTGATCACCATGTCGAATTTGACAGCTTCAGAATAGAATTTATTATTCTTAAACCGGGTTGTGCCATGATGTATCATAACCCTGAGGGATGGCGCAAACTTTTGTGCTTCTCGATACCAGTTCCCGACTACGGAGGTAGGACATATCAAAAGAGTGGGTTTTTTAACTCCCTCTTCTTTATCCTTTATAAGCAAAGCAAGAAGCTGGATTGTTTTGCCAAGTCCCATATCATCAGCCAGACATGCCCCCAGCCCGTACTGCCGCAAAAATGTAAGCCATGAGAATCCCCTTACCTGATAAGGCCGAAGCTCACCTACAAAATCACCGGGCTGTGTCAGCTCATCAATTCCTGTTTTGCCTGATAAACGCTCAAACAGTTCGGATAATACCCCTGATGCATTAAATCCGCCAACCGGAAGACCGATTTCCGATTCTCCCAGTCCTGCGCTCAGCCTGAGGGCTTCATCCAGTTTCATTTCACCTGATTTTTTAGATTTGAAGAACTTAATAGCAGCTGCAATATCTTCTTTTTTGATCTCTACCCATTCTCCCCTTACACGTACAAGCGGCTCTTTGAGATTTACAAGATTCTCAAATTCCTCTTCACTTAACGGCTCACTGCCAAGAGCAAGCTTCCAGTCGTACTGGATTATTGAGTTAAAACCGAACAATTTCTTGCTGGTTTTAGGGTCTTGCTTTGGCTTGACACTCAATGTTACGCCAAGCTTCGAATCTGATCCCCCTTTTTTCCACCATGGAGGGATAAGGACCCCGAATCCGCTCTCTGTAAATAAAGGTACAGCCTCTTTTAAAAATGTATATGCCTGCTGCGTATTGAGCCGGGCAGTTGTGGGTCTTGGAGAATGGAGACTGTCCTCGATCCGGGGGTATAGGAGGGAGGCTTTCCCGAGATCGGCAAGAAGCTTTTCCTGGGGATGGTCGAATTTGCGGTTTAGGAAATTAAGTGTATCTTTTGACTCTCTCCAGACGTTCTCAGCTGGTACAAGCAAGCTGGGGTCATCCAAGGCCTGAAGAAAATACCGCAGGTTCCAGTAATCCGGGTCCTCCTCATTCGGGGGTTCAAGACGGAATGATGTGCGAAATCCTGATTTTTCAATTTCGTATATCGGGGCTTCCCATAATTGTAATCCTTTTGAAAGGTTTTTAAGAATTGACTTATTGACTTGTATCGGTTCTCCGGTTGTAAGGGATTGCAACCATACTTCAGAGATGCCGGGCTTTTTTGATTTTATCTCTGAGATTGACATCCAGTTTCGGATACAGCCATTAATGGCACTATTGAGAAAATCCGATAGGAATGCCTTCTGGACATTTGGAACCTTATTCTGGAGGAGTGCCCTGCAAACAGGTGGCATTGACTTTACAAGCATTGAAAAGTGCATCCTGTCGTCTTCATCATTCAGCATATATTGCCATCTGGGAAATACCTCACCGTTCCCAGAAACGACTATACCTGGAACAAAATGCTGTTTTGATAATAGTTCCAGTGAAAATTTCGAAACATTACTCCAGAACCTCAGATCGGTTCCTATGACTGTGTTGTCATGTTCGATCCATGTTCCCGAGAGTGAGCTGAGTAATGATATTGCGTCTTCGGGTGGGATGCTTATACCTTCTATTTTCCATGGTAGTAAACCCACTGGCTCTTCTGTGCTCTCACTGGCATTATCCCTTAGTATATCCGGTGACGCCTGGGGCGACCTGGATAATGTAGGAAGTGATAGAAGCACATCATCTTTGCGGGTCTTGGTACTGGTAATGCTGCCATTTATTATTTCCAGGAGTTCTATCACCGTCTTCAGGTCTTCGTGTGCAGCCTGGAATGGATGGGGCCTGGGTTTGCTGGCAGATAATTTTGGAGGGCGGCCCCGGCGTTTGATAGTGGAAGCTGTAGACGACTCACCCCATATGAAGAAATCTCCCTGATTGTCTGTTGTTTCCGATGGTTTCCAGGTTCCATGTAGTGCTATCATTGTATTTGTGAAGTTTCGTTATTATCCCTTTTATTTGTACATAAATTTTGTCTTTTTCGTGTCGTGCATGAATAAAAACCATCGTCGTCAAACTTAGAAAGTTCATGGCATTCTACGATGAGCTTGAAGCGAAACTCAAGCAATCACAGACCTATGGTATGAAATTGATAGAAGAGGTAGTAAATCAGTTGATGATGGCGTAAGTGCGAATCTATTTATAAAACATGAGAATGATAAATATATATGGAGATCACAGAGGCTGATGTAAATCGACCATTAGCAGAACTGGTCGAAAATAGTAGAGAAAAAGTTGTAATTGGGGATATGGCTGACTATCATGAAATTTTTTTCAGTATAGAATACATAGTTTTAAATTTCTGGCAGAAAAAACCAGCTCTTAATGATAAAACGGTGTTATCTGCGTATAATAAACTTAAAAAAAGTTTTGATGGGCAGAAGAAAGGCTCGCTTGCAGATGAAATTTCAAAATCTGTAAAAGCTATGCTGGTGTATAACAAAATTGAGGGGAAAAGGAGTTATACTTATGAGGAGATTATTTCGTGTGTTAAATATTTAATCAAACTTGCAAAGCAACACAGGAGCCCAAGTAGAATAGGATATTTGCAATGGATTGAGACATTTTTTAAAGGTAATTTGCCTCAAACCGACACAGAGATGTGGGAATATATAGACAAATACGAAAGCTGATAATCACCGTGAAATTACCATGATCATTGTCGGAATCGATCCGGGACTTGCAACTGTTGGTTTTGGAGTTATACAAAAATCAGACGAAAAGATCATTCCAGTAAGCTATGGATGTATTCGAACATCTGCAAATAAACAAGCACCAGAGCGCCTTTTGGAGATATATAACGAGACCAATGCACTGTTTGAAAAGTACAATCCGCAAAATGTCGCTATTGAAAAACTTTTTTTCAATAAAAATGTCACATCTGCAATGAGGGTAAGTGAAGCAAGAGGAGTAATATTACTTGCAGCACAACAAAAACAAATACCCATATTCGAATATACACCATCTCAGATCAAGCAGGCTATAACAGGTACGGGACACGCTGACAAACGACAGATGCAGGAGATGATAAAAAATATTTTGGGTCTGGACGAACTGCCCCGGCCTGATGATGCGGCTGATGGTCTTTCGATTGCTTTATGTCACATTCATATAATGAGATAATGCTATGATCTCACATTTATACGGCGAAATTGCGCAATGTGGTGACGGTTTTGTTATAATTGATGTCGGAGGTATCGGGTATCATGTTAATGTTCCACAACCGGTATTGCAGGAACTTAAAGAAAAAGGAAACGCAAAAGTAAAAGTAAAACTTCACACCCATCTTAATGTAAGGGAGGATGCACTCAACCTCTATGGATTCATGAATACAACCGAACTTGTGATGTTCAAATTAATAATTAACGTTTCAGGAGTAGGGCCCCAGATAGCTATGAAAATCCTTTCGGATATAAAAATAGAAGATTTCGGCAGTGCAATAATCAATGAGGATGAAAAAGTCCTTACCAGTATTTCAGGAATTGGCAAGAAAAATGCTAAGAGATTGATACTGGAATTAAAGGATAAGATGAAAAAGAAAATGGAAGGATTCGTTCCCACCAGCACAAGTAATGTCAATTATGATGCAGTAAGTGCTCTTGTATCATTAGGTTTTCAACAAAGAGAAGCAAAGAAAGCTGTGGATGCTATATCTGCCGGTGTAAAAGAACCCACGACCGAAGCATTGATCAAGGCAGCACTTTTAAAATTAAAAGAAGTTGAAGAATAATCATGGAAGAAAGAATCATATCTCCAACTGAGCTGGATCATGAACAGGAAGATACTACCATCCGTCCCATAAGACTTGATGAGTTTATAGGGCAAAGTGCCATAAAGGAATCTATAGAAATAGCTATTGAAGCCTCAAAAAAACGAGGTGAACCGCTCGACCATATCTTATTTTCAGGACCTCCCGGGCTTGGGAAAACCACACTGGCACATATTATAGCAAATGAGATGGGAGTTAGCATGAAAAGTACTTCAGGACCGATCCTGGAAAAGCCCGGGGATCTTGCTGCAATACTTACTTCACTTAAACGAGGAGATGTGCTGTTTATTGATGAGATCCACCGCATGAATTCAATTATTGAGGAAGTCCTGTATCCTGCAATGGAGGATCTGGAAATTGATGTTATGATAGGTGAGGGGGCAAGTGCCAGGTCAATAAAACTCAATCTTGAACATTTTACGCTTATTGGCGCAACTACTAAGATAGGACTTTTGAGTTCACCGCTTAGGGATAGATTTGGCATTACATTCAGGCTGAATCATTATACAATAGATGAACTTGTTGAGGTTGTGCATCGTAGTGCTTCTATCCTGCGTATTCCCATAACCCGGGACGGGACTATTGAAATTGCTAAACGCGGCCGTGGGACGCCAAGAATTGTTAACAGGCTGCTGCGGCGTGCAAGGGATTTTGCAGTTGTCAGGGCCGATGGAACGATAACCAGGGACGTTGCTGATAATGCACTGACTATGCTGGGTATAGACAAACTGGGCCTGGATGAACTTGACAGGCGCATTCTTAGTATAATAGCAGATGATTTCAAGGGGGGACCCGTGGGTTTGAAGACAATTGCCATTTCAGTTGGGGAAGAGGTCAGGACAATTGAAGATGTATATGAACCGTATCTTATCCAGGTCGGATTCATTCAACGTACCCCCCAGGGCAGGAAGACCACACAGGCAGGGAAAGAGCATTTGGTCCAGTAGTTCTGTAGCTTTTTCAATACCATGATACCAGTTTGGTATGATACAACCCAGAATTAAAGAGGACGGGTTTGGTTTGATATAATCCCGGAACAAAGATACAGGTTTCACTTTCCTTCTTCTGAGATTTCAATACCCTCATCCGTGACCAATTGTATAAAACCTGTAACTTCAAGCAGCTTTTTTACCTGGTCAAGGGCTTGTGGGTGTTTGTGAACGGTCTCTGGAAGTTCATCCATTCCCAGCTGTTTTCGTTTCGCCCGACCATCATCGTTAATGGGTACTGCATGGCCTCTTTCAATCATAAGTCCGGCCACCTTACGGTGATCAGGCAACATTAGCCCCATGTGAACCGATTCCGCCCTCAGGGTAAGTATCCCGTCTACTATCCTTATGCCCCTGGGACACCGTTCCTGGCACTGGTAACAGGTGGTACACATCCACAGGTCTTCATCATGATACACATCCATGTTCCGTCTTGCTAATAGCACTATCCGCCTGGTGTTCAGGCTGGTATAGCGTCCGGAGGGACAGCTTCCTGTACATGTTCCACACTGAATGCAGGTTAAATAACTGAATCCCTCTTTTTCAAGCAATTTGACAGGTTCTGTACTCATAGGACCACTTTCATAAATAAGAACTACTCATTATTACATATCTTTTTAGTTGATATATAATAAATACATTCAGTATTTTTTCGTT